>Ga0209810_1000133_pt1 | contig 224421 bp, 204 predicted proteins | sample Coa_R1_7_FD_187159 | JGI IMG/M metagenome (GOLD analysis project Ga0209810, IMG submission 187159) | Surface soil microbial communities from Centralia Pennsylvania, which are recovering from an underground coalmine fire - Coalmine... | ecosystem: Environmental > Terrestrial > Soil >...
GCCGAACGCCGGATCGTCTCCCGGTAGGCCACCTGCGGCCGGCCCACGTTGGCCGCCACGCCGAACTCCCGCATCATGCGGTCCACGATGATCTCCAGGTGCAGCTCGCCCATGCCGCTGATCAGCGTCTGCCCGGTATCGGGATCCACGTGCACGCGGAAGGTGGGATCCTCCTGCGCCAGCCGCGACAGCGCCAGCCCCAGCCGGTCCTGATCGGCCTTGGTCTTGGGCTCGATGGCCACCGAGATGACCGGCGTGGGAAACTCGATCGGCTCGAGCACGATCGGGTGGTCTTCGTCGCACAGCGTATCGCCGGTGGTCGTCTGCTTCAGGCCCACGGCGGCGCCGATATCCCCGGCGGCCAGCTCGTCGATCTCCTCGCGCTTGTTGGCGTGCATCCGCAGCAGCCGCCCGATGCGCTCGCGCACGCCCTTGGTCGAGTTCAGCACGGTCTGGCCCGAGCGCAGCACCCCGGAGTAGACCCGCAGATAGGTCAGCGCGCCCACGTAGGGATCGCTCTGGATCTTGAAGGCCAGCGCCGCCACCGGCTGGTCGTCGGCCGCACGCCGCAGCACGGGCTCGGAGCCGTCCGGCAGCGTCCCCTCGACCGGCGGCAGATCGGCCGGCGAGGGCAGATAGTCCACGATGGCGTCGAGCAGCGGCTGAATCCCCTTGTTCTTGAGCGAGCTGCCGGCCAGCACCGGCACCAGCTTCAGCGCCAGCGTCGAGCGCCGGATCGAGGCCCGCAGCTCGTCCGGCTCCAGGCGGTGCTGCTCGATGTACTTGGCCAGCACCTGATCGTCGTGCTCGGCAATGTAGCTGACCACCTTCTCGCGGTGCTCCTCGTAGAAGGCCCGGTCGATCGCCGCCGCCCGCAGCGCCCGCTCCACGTCGGGCCGCTGGCGCAGGAAGGCCGGATCCCAGAGCTGGGCCACCGGCACCGTCTCGTACTTGGCGCCGAGCGTCTCCTCGAGCCAGATGATGGCGGTCTCCTCGATGAAATCGATGACGCCGATGAAGCTGTCCTCTTTGCCCAGCGGGAACTGCAGCGGCACCGGATGGGCGCGCAGGCGGGTGCGCATGGAGCGAATGGCGTGGTCAAAATCGGCGCCGGTGCGGTCCATCTTGTTGACGAAGGCGATCCGCGGCACCCGGTACTTGTCGGCCTGCCGCCAGACCGTCTCGGTCTGCGGCTGCACGCCGGCCACCGCATCGAAGATCGCCACGGCCCCGTCGAGCACCCGCAGCGACCGCTCGACCTCGACGGTGAAGTCCACATGGCCGGGCGTGTCGATGATGTTGATCCGGTAGGATTGCCCCCGGCGCGGCCAGAAGGTGGTGGTGGCGGCGGCGGTGATCGTGATGCCGCGCTCGCGCTCCTGCTCCATCCAGTCCATCACGGCCGTGCCTTCGTCCACCTCGCCGAGCTTGTAGGTCCGGCCGGTGTAGTAGAGGATGCGCTCGGTCGTGGTGGTCTTGCCGGCATCGATGTGCGCCATGATGCCGATGTTGCGCGTCAGCTCGATGGGAACCGTGCGTGCCACCGTCGTCGCTCCGCTACCACCGGTAATGGGCAAAGGCGCGGTTGGCCTCGGCCATGCGGTGCACATCCTCGCGCTTCTTGATGGCCCCGCCGCGGTTGTTGGCCGCGTCCACCAGCTCGTCGGCCAGCTTCTCCACCATCGAGTGCCCCGCCCGCGCCCGCGCGTACTGGATCAGCCAGCGCACCGCCAGCGACTGCCGCCGGTAGGGATTCACCTCGACCGGCACCTGGTAGTTGGCGCCGCCGACGCGCCGCGTCTTGACCTCGAGCACGGGCTTGCAGTTCTCGACGGCCCGCTCAAACACCCGCAGCGGGTCCTCGCCCGTCTTCTCCCGCACGCGCTCGAGCGCCTGGTAGAAGATGCGCTGCGCCACCGACTTTTTGCCGTCCCACATCATGCAGTTGATGAACTTCGTCACCAGCGGGCTGCCGAAGACCGGATCGGGCGGCACCTCCCGCTTGGGAACCGGACCCTTGCGCGGCATCCTCGCTGCCCTCCTAGCGCGCCTGCGCCTTGGGCCGCTTGGCGCCGTACTTCGACCGGCCCTGCTTGCGGCCCTCGACCCCGGCCGCATCGAGCGTGCCGCGGATGATGTGGTAGCGCACGCCCGGCAGATCCTTCACGCGGCCTCCGCGCACCAGCACGATCGAGTGCTCCTGCAGGTTGTGGCCAATGCCGGGAATGTAGGCCGTCACTTCCATCCCGTTCGTCAGCCGCACGCGCGCCACCTTCCGCAGCGCCGAATTCGGCTTCTTCGGCGTCTGCGTGTAGACGCGAATGCATACGCCCCGCTTCTGCGGACAGCCCTCGAGCGCCGGCGCCTTCGTCTTCGCCGGAATGCGCTCGCGCACCCCGCGCACCAGTTGCGCAAATGTCGGCACAGCCTGCCTCGCCTGACAGATTCCGGCCAGCCCCGCCCGCGCCGCCACACCGGCAGGCACGGGCATCCCTGGTGAAGGGGAACTCTGCGGACCCTGGGAAACGACGCCGCCGGCCGGCACACCTGCCGCTGCCGTCAGCGCCCTCTGGGATTCAGTTCGGCTTTGCGGGGCTGGCGCCCCATTCCGGCCGCTCCCCGGCCGAGCGCTCCCGCCGCCGGGGACTTCCCTTCCTCACCGCCGGGGACGGCACCCCCGGCAAACCCAGCAGTATAGGGCAAGCCGGCAGCGGTGTCAAACCCCGTCCAACCCCCTCCGGCCACCCGGCCGCGAGCGCCCCGGCCGGGCTCCGGCGGCCTCCCTGCTTTTCAAAAAGCTATAACCACGGCCGTTGACGTTTTCGGCACAGCCTTCTCGACCCACCCGGCCCCGTCAGCCACCGGCGGACGCAGAATACAGCCCAAACGGCCTCCAACGGCCTCGGAGGTATGCCATGGCCCCGCCCCGTCTGCTGGCTTTGACCCTGCTGGTGGCCTGGGTGATCCCGGTCCGTGCGCAGACGCTGCCCGGGCCGGAGTTTGACCGCGCCTGGGGTGAACGCATCCGTCAGCACCTGCTCGCCACCACTGGCATCGTGACGAACACGCAGGCCGTGGCCACCGGCGAAGACGTCTTCCGCCGCCTCCTGCTGACCGACCCGGTGCGCCAGTCCGGTCTGCCCTTTGACTGGCGCGTCACGGTGCTCTCCAACGCCGGCCTGAACGCCTTCTCCACCGCCGGCGGCCAGGTCTACGTGACCGGCGATCTGGCCGGGCAGCTCGGGCCGAACCCGGCACTGTGGGCGGCCGTGCTCGGCCACGAGATGGCCCACACGACCATGCGGCATCAACTGCTGGCGCTGCTCCGCATGTTGCGGCGGAAGCAGGCCCTGCGCATGGCCATGGCCGCAGCGGATGCGCGGCGTGCTGCCGGGGACACCAGCGGCGCCCTCGGGATGGAAATCGGAGCCCTGATCGGAACCGCGACAGCCCGCATGGTCGAGCTGCACTATTCGCGCGAGGACGAGCACCAGGCCGATCAGCTCGGCATGCTGATGATGGCCGAAGCCGGCTACCACCCCGCCTACGTCTTCGCGCTGCATCACCTGATGCGCAGGCTCACCGGCGAGCGTTCCCATCTGGGCGCATTCTTCTCCGATCATCCGCGCTGGGACACGCGCGATCGGCGCGACGAGCCGATCTACTGGGAGGCCGTCTGGGTCTTCAACCGCCACTGGCCCGATCCGGCCCGCTCGCCCGGCGGAACGCCTCCGCCTCTGGTCTTTCTGGACAACCCGCGCGTGCTCGAGCTGAAGTCCGAGCACGTCGTGGACGTCTCCGTGCCCGTGACCGTCGCCGATGGCCACGACGAGACCCTGCAGGCCGTGCTGATGCTGTCGAGGCCGGCGGCGGGCGCCACCCCGTCGGCAGCGGCCCTGCATGCCGAGCTGCGCGCGCCGGCTCCGCCCACCGCTCTGCGGCCTCGCTGTCCGGGCAAGGTGCAGACGCTGCCCCTGATGGCCAGCCCCGGTGGCCAGCCTGCGGGGTTGATCCCCTGCAGCGCTCTCGTGCAGCCGGTCGCCGCCCAGGGCGACTGGATTCGCGTACACGCCGGAGAAACCGAAGGCTATCTGCCGGCTGCGCAGCTCGAGATGGTCCCTCCACCGGCCCCCCAGACGCAGCTCGACTTTCGCCTGCCGGCGCCTGGCGCCAGCGCCGTCGAGACCACCGCCCAGGTCTGCGTCTACACCCCGGCGGGACTGCTGCTCGATTGCACCCGCGAATTCCGCCTCAAGCTGGCCCCCGCACCCTGACTCCCGCCGGCTGCCTGACCGTCTAGACGACCGGCGGCTTGCCCGCCTCGCCGCGGGCTTCTATGCTGGCAGTTCAAACGTGAGCAACCCGGCAGCAGACGCCGAACGCGAGCGGCTCGAGCAGGATCGCACCGGCGCGGCCGACTGGCGCCTGTGGGGACCCTATCTGGCGGAGCGGCAGTGGGGCACGGTCCGCGAAGATTACAGCGCCAACGGCGACGCCTGGGGCTACTTCCCGTTTGACCACGCCCACCAGCGCGCCTACCGCTGGGGCGAGGACGGTTTGGGCGGCTTCAGCGACCGCCAGCAGCGCCTGTGCCTGGCCGTGGCGCTGTGGAACGGCCGCGACCCCATCCTCAAAGAGCGCCTCTTCGGCCTTTCCAACCCGCAGGGCAATCACGGCGAGGACGTCAAGGAGTACTACTTCTACCTGGACGCCACGCCGACGCACTCCTACCTGAAGATGCTCTACAAATACCCGCAGCGCGCCTTCCCCTACCGCGCGCTGATCGAGGAAAACGCACGGCGCACGCGGCGCGATCCCGAATACGAGCTGCTCGACACGGGCATCTTCGACGACGACCGCTACTTCGACGTCTTCATCGAGTACGCCAAGGCTGCGCCCGAGGACGTCCTGCTGCGCGTCACGGCCATCAACCGCGGGCCCGAGCCGGCCGAGCTGTGGCTGCTGCCGCTGGTCTGGTTCCGGAACACCTGGAGCTGGGGCCGCGACAGCCGCCGCCCGCAACTGCGGCTGGAGCGCGAGAACACCGCCGGCGCCGTCGTTGCCGCCACGCACTTCGAGCTGGGTACGCGCTGGGTGGTCGCCGCCAGCCCGCAGACCACGCTGTTCACCGAGAACGAGACGAATTTTCAGAAGCTCTTCGGCACGCCCAACGCCGGCCCCTACACGCGCGACGCCTTCCACCGCTGGCTGATCGCGGGCGAGCAAGGCGCCGTCAACCCGGCACGCACGGGCACGCGCGCCGCCTTCGTCTATCACCTGCTGCTCGAGCCGGGCCGGCCCGCCACCGTACGCCTGCGGCTTTCCGACCGCCGGCCCGAGGGCTGCCAGGTGGGCGAGGACTTCGAGGCCGTCTTCGCCGCCCGCCAGGCCGAAGCCGATGCCTTCTACGCCCGCCGCCTGCCCGCGCCGTGTGGCGACGATGGCCGGCAGGTGCAGCGACAGGCCTTTGCCGGGCTGCTGTGGTCGGAGCAGTACTACCACTACGTGGTGCGCGTCTGGCTCGAGGGCGACCCGGGATTTCCGCCGCCACCGCCGGCGCGCCGCCACGGCCGCAACCACCGCTGGCGCCATCTGCACAACAGCGACATCCTGCTGATGCCCGACAAGTGGGAGTATCCCTGGTACGCCGCCTGGGACCTGGCGTTCCACTGCGTCGCCATCGCCCCCGTGGATCCCGAACTGGCCAAGCAGCAGCTCGTGCTGCTGCTGCGCGAATGGTACATGCACCCCAGCGGCCAGCTCCCCGCCTACGAGTGGAACTTCGACGACGTCAACCCGCCCGTGCACGCCTGGGCCGTCTGGCGCGTCTACAAAATCGCCCGCCGCGTCAGCGGCCACGCCGACCGCGCCTTCCTCGAGCGCGCCTTCCACAAGCTGCTGCTGAACTTCACCTGGTGGGTCAACCGCAAGGACCCCGAAGGCCGCAACCTGTTTGAAGGCGGCGTGCTCGGCCTCGACAACCTGGGCCCGTTTGACCGCTCCCAGCCGCTGCCCGGCGGTGGCCGGCTCGAGCAGTCCGACAGCACGAGCTGGGTGGCGATGTTCTGCCTGAACATGCTCAGCATCGCGCTCGAGCTGGCCCGCCACGATCCCGTCTACGAGGACATCGCCATCAAGTTCCTCGAGCATTTCATCTACATCGCCTGCGCGATCAACGGCGTCGACGACAGCGAACCCGGCCTGTGGGATCCCGAGGACGGCTTCTACTACCATCACCTGCATCTGCCCGACGGCCGGCGCGAGCGGCTGGCGGTGCGCTCGATCACCGGCCTGCTGCCGCTGGTGGCGGCCGACACGCTCGAGGCAGGGCTGCTCGAGCGGCTGCCCGAATTCGGCCGCCGCGTGCAGTGGTTCTTCGCCCATCATCCGGAGGCCTGCGAGCTGACCTTCACCGAGCAGACGACGCCGGCCGGCGTGCGCTATCTGCTGGCGCTGGTCAACCGGCCGCGCCTGGAGCGGCTGCTGGTGCGGCTGCTCGATCCCGAGGAGTTCCTCTCCCCCTACGGCATCCGGTCGCTCTCCCGCTGCCACGCCGCCCATCCCGTCGTGCTCGAGCTCGACGGCCACCGCTACAGCGTGGACTACGAGCCGGGCGAGTCCACCACGGCGATGTTCGGCGGCAACTCCAACTGGCGCGGCCCGGTCTGGTTCCCGCTGAACTTCCTGCTGATCGAGGCGCTGCAGCGCTACCACTACTTCTTCGGCCCTGCCGTCACCGCCGAGCTGCCCACCGGCTCCGGCCAGCGCGCCACGCTAGGCGAGATTGCCACCGAACTGTCGCGCCGGCTGATCCGGCTGTTCCTGCGCGATCCCGCCACCGGCCGCCGGCCGCTCTACGGCGATCGCGCCAAGTTCCAGTCCGATCCGCACTGGCGCGACCTGATCCTCTTCTACGAGTATTTCCACGGGGAGACCGGCGCCGGGCTGGGCGCCAGCCATCAGACGGGCTGGACGGCGCTGGTGGCCAAGCTGATCGAGCAGAGCGGCGCCGGCATGTGCTAGCCGAGGCCGGCGGCGATGGCGGCGCGCACGCGCTCGACCAGTTCCTCGAGCGGCACCTGCGGAACCACCGGCCGATGGAACACCACGCGGATGGTGCCCGGTGCCGGCCAGAGCCGTCCCGGCGGCAGCACGCGTTCGGCGCCGGCGATGCTGGCCGGAACGATCACCGCGCCCGCCTCGGCGGCCAGGCGGAAGCCACCGCGGCGGAACGGCAGCAGCCGGCCATCGCGGCTCCGCGTCCCCTCGGGATAGATCACCACCGCCAGCCCCTCGGCCAGCCGCGCCGCTGCCTGTGCCAGCGCCACCGCGCCTGCCTCGCGTCGGGCGCGGTCCACCGCCACGAAGCCGCCGGCGCGCATCACCATGCCGAGCACCGGCACGCGGAACAGCTCCTGCTTGGCCAGAAACACCACCCGCCGCGGCAGCGCCACCAGCAGCGCCACCGGATCGGCGGCGCTGGTGTGATTGGCCATGACGACCACCGGGCCGCGCCGCGGCACCTGCTCGACGCCGCGCACCTCGAGCCGGATGCCGGCCAGGCGCAGCCCGAGCCCGAGCAGACGGCGTCCGGCGGCATAGAGCGGGCCGGCATCGCCACGCAGCCGCGCCCACAGCACCAGCGGCACTGCCGCCACCACCGCCACCGCGGCCAGCAGCACCAGCGCCGGCGCGCGCAGCCACCGCATCGGGCCTAGTCCGTCCGCCCCGCCAGCAGCCCGTCGAGAATCCGGCGTTGCCGCGGCGTCATCTCCGCCAGCCGCACCACGCGGTAGCGGATGTAGCGAAGGCTTCCGGCGCGCAGCGTCACCGCCAGCGTCTGTGCGCCGCGGCGCACCGTCAGCGCCACCTGCTGCCCGGGCACCAGCGTCGCCGCCCACTGCCGTGCCGAGGCCGGCCAGCTCGCTCCGGCCGGCGCCACCAGACGGTCACCCGGCATCAGTCCCGCGGCGGCTGCGGCACCGCCCGGCTCCACGCTCACCACTTCCACCTCGCCACCCGGCGCCGGCTGCCAGATCATGCCCACGTCGGCCCGCTCCACCGGCTGCTGCTCCACGCCGAGCCCGGCCGGGCGCAGCAGCTCCGCCCAGGGAATCTCCTCGGTTCCCGCCACGTAGCGCTCAAAGAAGCCGCCGAAATCGCGTCCGGCCACCTGCTCCACCGCCGCCCGCACGTCGGCCGAGTCGCGATAGAAGCGGCCGCGATGGGCGAACTGCTCGTTCATCCACCGCAGCACGTCGTCCAGGCTGCGCCGGTTCTCGGTCGCCTCGCGAATCTGCACGTCGAGCAGCACGCCCAGCAGCTCGCCCTTGTTGTAGTAGGAAATGCTGCGCTCGGGCCGGAAGTAGCCCGGATACTTCTCGAGCCAGGCATCGAGGCTCGATTCCTCGGCGCTCTGCCACTGCCGCGCCGGCCGCGCCTGGAGCTCGGTGATCTGCTCGCCCAGATGCTCCAGGTACTGCTCCGGCGTCCACAGCCCGCTGCGGACCAGCGTCAGGGCGCCGTAGGTGCTGGTGACGCCTTCGGCGAACCACAGCGCCCGCGTCCACATCGGATGCTCGTAGTCCACCGGCTCGAGCGACTGCGGCCGGATGCGCTTGACGTTCCAGAGGTGGAAGAACTCGTGCGCGCTCACGCCCGGCAGGCCCTCGGGACGGCCCAGCGAGATGGCCGTCGAGCAGGCGTGCTCCATGCCGCCGCGCCCGCCCAGGTGATAGATGAACAGATACTCGGCGCAGGGCATCTCGCCCATCAGGCGCGTCTGGTAGCCCACGATGCGCTCGAGTGCCGCCTGCACCTGCGCGTGGTCCAGCCGGCCGCCATCCACCACCACGCGCACCCGCGCCGTGCCCACCGGGAAGCTGAAGGCATCGAAGGTGCCGAGCTCGACCGGCGCATCCACCAGCGCGTCGTAGCCCGGCGCACGGAATCCGGCCGGCCCGTCGGGCTCGAGTTCGGCCGCCGCGTGCCAGCCCGCCGGCAGACCGGCAAACTCCACCGCCACCGGCTCCCGCCGCCGTTCGGGCACGTAGAGCAGCAGCTCGGCCAGGTTGAAGAACGCATGCCGCGGATCGAGCACGCTGCCGAAGGGCGGCTCGTCGTCCCAGAGCATCCGGTAGCGCAGCACCACGCTGCCCTGCGCCTGAACCGCCCAGGTCTGCTGGTCGAGCGGCTCGAGCTGCAGCCGCTCGTGGCCGGAGCAGGCCTCGAGCTGGCTCAGCCGCCAGACGAAATCCCGGATCTGATAGGTGGCATACCAGGCCGGCAGCGCCACCGTCAGCCGGCCCTTCACGTCCGGCACCGTCATCTCCACCGCGACGCGGTGCCGCACCGGGTCTTCCAGCGTCACCCGGTAGCGAATCTCCGCCCGCGCCGTAGCCGCTGCCACCAGCAGCAGTGCCACCAGGCGCCCTGCGCTCGTCTTCGTCATCGCCGCCCTCCCCAGCCCAAACGCACGCCGGCCGCGACGGGTTCCAGCATCCCATCGGTTTCAGTGCGCTTCCAGTTGCGGCAGCCAGAAGGTGCCGCGTGCGACCAGCTCGGCCGGCCCGACCAGCTCGACGACGTCATCGTCGCGCCAGAGCACGGCCAGCTCGCCCAGTTCGGTCTCGATCTGCACGCGGCGGCCGGTGCGTCCGGCCAGTGCCGCCGCCACGGCCACGGCGCAGGAGCCCGTGCCGCTGGCGCGCGTCGGCCCCACGCCGCGTTCCCAGAACCGCGCCACGACGCGGTCGGGCGCGACCACGCAGCCGAAGCTCGCATTGACCCGTTCGGGAAACCACGGATGCCGCTCGATGGCCGGCCCCAGCCGCTGCCAGTCCAGACGCTCGAGCTCGTCCACCAGCAGCACGCACTGCGGATTGCCCATCCAGAGCACGGTGGCCGAAAGCTGCCGTCCGGCCACCTCGAGCGGCAGCCCGACGGCCGGCACCGGCACCGGGGCGGGCGGAGCCAAGGGAATCCGCGCCGGCTCAAACACGGGCCGGCCGATCTCGCTGCGGAAGACGAAGCGCTGGCCGCGGCGCTCGAGCAGCTCGTGCGCGCGCAGGCCGACGCGCGTCAGCAGGCGCAGCCGCGCGCCCGGCCCGAGGCCTCGCTCCTCGGCCAGCCAGGCCACCGCGCAGCGCATGGCGTTGCCCGACAGTTCGGCCTCGCTGCCGTCGGCGTTGAAGATGCGGAAGCTCGCATCGGCGCCCTCGGCCGGCCCCAGCAGCACGATCCCGTCGGCGCCCACGCCGGTCTGCCGCGCGCAGATGGCACGCGCCAGCCGCGCCGGATCGTCCACGGCGGCAGCATCGAGCAACAGGAAATCGTTGCCCAGCCCGTGGGCTTTGACGAAGGCAACCGCCGCCGGCGCGCTCATGGCAACGGAAACCGGCTGAGCGCTGCCAGCCGCCGCGCCCGCCCGTCTACTTCCTCGCGCGTGAGCTGCCGCAGCCGCTCCACACCGAAGGCCTCCACCGCGAAGCTGCCCAGCACGGCGCCGTAGAGCAGCGCCCGCCGCAGCGCGTGCCCGTCCAGCCGCCGCCGGCCCGCCAGCGCCCCCAGGAACCCGCCGGCGAAGCTGTCGCCGGCGCCGGTGGGATCCACCACGCGCTCGACCGGGTAGGCCGGCACCACCGCCAGCTCGCGCGGCGTCACCAGCATCGCCCCGTGCTCGCCCCGCTTGATCACCACCGCCTGCGGACCCCGCTCGAGAATCCACCGCGCCGCCTCGAGCACGCCCCGCCGCCCCGCCAGTTGCCGCGCTTCTTCGTCGTTGACCACCAGCACGTCGGCCCGCGCCAGCGTCCGCGCCAGCTCGGCCGGCGTCTGCTCGATCCAGTAGTTCATCGTGTCGAGCGCCACCAGCCGCGGCCGCTCGACCTGCTCGAGCACCTCGTGCTGCAGCCCGGGGTGAATGTTGCCCAGGAACACCAGCGGGCAGGCGCGGTAGCCGTCGGGCAGGCGCGGACGGAAATCGGCGAAGACGTTGAGCTCGGTCACCAGCGTGGTGCGCTGGCTGAAGTCCTCGCTGTAGCGGCCGGCCCAGAAGAAGGTGCGGCCGGGCCGGCGCTCGAGGCCCGTGGTGTCGATCGGCCTTCCGGCGAAGACGGCGGCATGCGCGTCGGTGAAGTCCTCGCCCACCACGCCCACCAGCCGCACCGGCGCGAACAGACTCGCAGCCAGCGAGAAATAGGTGGCCGCACCGCCCAGCGTGCGCTCGACGCGTCCGGCGGGCGTCTCGATGGCATCGAACGCCACCGAGCCGACCACGAGCACGCTCATCGCCGCCCTCCCAGATAGCGGCCCACGATGGCCGCCAGCCGCCGCCGCGTCGCCGCCGGCACCCGCCGCGGGTCGGTGACGATGGCCGTCGCCAGCGCCCGCCCGCAGGCACAGCCGCGCTCGGGTGCAATCCGGCCCACCACCGCGCGCAGCACCCGCTGCACCGCCTCGGCGTTCCGCTGCAGGTTGGCGACGATCTGCTCGGCCGTCACCGTCGCGTGCGCCGGATGCCAGCAGTCGTAGTCGGTGATCATCGCCACCGTCGCATAGCACAGCTCGGCCTCGCGCGCCAGCTTCGCCTCGGTCAGATTCGTCATGCCGATCACGTCGAAGCCCTGGCGGCGGTAGAACTCCGATTCGGCCAGCGTGGAGAACTGCGGCCCTTCCATGCAGACGTAGGTGCCGCCGCGGTGCACCGTCACGCCCGCCTGCTGGCAGGCCTCGACCAGCCAGGCCCCCAGCTCCGGGCAGGTGGGCCGGTCAAAGGCCACGTGCGCCACCAGGCCGCCGCCGAAGAAGGTCGAGGGGCGGCCGCGCGTGCGGTCAAAGAACTGGTCGGGAATCAAGAACTCCAGCGGGCGCAGCTCCTCGCGCAGGGACCCCACGGCGCTCACCGAGATGACGCGCTCGACCCCGAGCAGCTTGAGCGCGTAGATGTTGGCGCGGTAGTTGATCTCGCCCGGCAGCAGGCGATGGCCGCGGCCGTGCCGCGCCAGAAACGCTACCGGCTGTCCGTCGAGCCGGCCGACGCGGATGGCGTCGGAAGGCGCACCGAAGGGCGTGCGCACGCGCACCGAGCGCGCCTGCTCGAGGCCCGCCATGTCGTAGAGACCGCTGCCGCCGATGATCGCGATGCGCGCCACCGGCGCGCGCCCCGGTCGTTTGCGTGCTGGCATGGTTGCGGTTTCCCTCCTGGCGCTAGCCTGCGCCGGCGGCCTCGAGCGCCACCGGCTGCGCCACCCACTGCCCGTCGCGTTCCTCGAGCATGGCCGCCGGCACGGCCGGGTCGTGGACGAACAGGCACAGCCAGCCCTCGCGCGCCAGCCGCGGCAGCCAGCGCTTGCGGTTGTAGAGCGTGAGCATCGGATAGAGGTCGTAGGCCATGATCCAGGCGTAGGGCAGGTGCGCGGTGGTGGGCACCAGGTCGGCCAGGATGCAGGCGCGGAGGCGGCTGCCCTCGAGCAGCACGCACTGCATGTCGCGCGTGTGTCCGGGCACGGGCACCACGCGCACGCCCGGCACCACCTCGACCTCGCCCTCGACCTCCCACCACTGCCCGGCCTCGGCCACCGGCTCGAAGTTTTCTGGAAGATAACTGGCGCGGTCGCGCTCGGTGGGCCGGCGGGCGTGCTCGAGCTCGCCCCGCTGCACCACGTAGCGGGCGCGGGGGAAGGTGGGGACGACGCGGTCGCCCGCGCGGCGCGTGTTCCAGCCGCAGTGGTCAAAGTGCAGGTGCGTGTTGATGACGAAGTCCACCTGCTCGGGCGCGACGCCGCGCGCCGCCAGCGCCTCGAGCAGCCGGCCGGCGCCGTCGAGCGCGTAGATGTCGCGCCGGCGCGCGTCCCATTTGTCGCCCGCACCGGTCTCGACCAGCAGCGTGCGTCCGGCGGCGCGGATGAGCCAGCAGTTCAGCGCCAGCCGGATGCGGTTGCGGTCGTCGGGCGGCATCCGCCGCTCCCAGAGCGTGCGCGGCACCACGCCGAACATGGCGCCGCCGTCGAGCCCGAACAGCCCGTCGCTCACCAGCTCCAGCTCGATTCCGCCCAGGTTCATCCCGCCTCCGCGCGCGCCAGCAGCGCATCGGCGGCCGCGTAGGGGTCCAGCTGCCGCGCCGCCACCTGCCGCGCCAGCTCCTCGAGCTGCTCGGCCGCCAGTTCCCGCTCGACGCGCTCGCGCAGCCGCCGCTCGACCAGCTCGACGATCCGCTGCTTCCAGTAGGCGATGCGCCGCTGCTGGCGGCGGCCGGCGCTGTCGGTCTGCTCGCGGAAGCGCGCGATGGCCGCGGCCAGCTCGGCCGTGCCGCGATCCTCGATCGCCACCGTGCGCACCACCGGCGGCTGCCAGCCCGCGCGCGGCCCGGCCAGCCCCAGCAGCGCCCGCAACTGGCTCTCGAGCCGGTCGGCCCCCTCGCGGTCGGCCTTGTTCAGCACGAAGATGTCGGCAATCTCCATCACCCCGGCCTTCAGGTTCTGGACGTCGTCGCCCAGGCCGGGCACCAGCACCAGCAGCGTGCAGTCGGCCAGCCGCGCCACCTCGATCTCGTCCTGGCCGACGCCCACCGTCTCGACCAGGATGATCTGCTTGCCGGCGGCGTCGAGCACCAGCGCGGCCTCGGCCGTCGCCTGCGCCAGCCCGCCCAGCCAGCCGCGCGTGGCCATCGAGCGGATGAAGACGCCGTCGTCGGTCGCCTGCGCCTGCATGCGGATGCGGTCGCCCAGGATGGCGCCGCCGGTGAACGGGCTCGACGGATCCACCGCCAGCACGCCCACCGCCAGCCCCTGCCGGCGGTAGTGTGCCGCCAGCCGGTCCACCAGCGTGCTCTTGCCGGTGCCGGGCGCCCCGGTGACGCCCACCAGATAGGCGCCGCCCGTGTAGGGAAACAGCGCCCGCAGCAGCGGCTCGGCCTCCGGTGCGCGGTTCTCGATCGCCGTCAGCGCGCGCGCCACCGCCCGCATCTGCCCGGCGCGAATCTGCTCGACCCAGTCCTGCACGACGTCGAGCATGATAGCGGGGACGGCGGCGGAAACTCAAAACGCGCTCACGCCGTCGCCGCCGCCTGCCGCAGCAGCTCGCGCGCGATGATCAGCCGCTGGATCTCGCTGGTGCCCTCGCCGATGGTGCAGAGCTTGGCGTCGCGGTAGTACTTCTCGGCCGGGTAGTCCTTGATGAAGCCGTAGCCGCCGAGGATCTGCACGGCCTCGCCGGCCACGCGCACGGCCGTCTCGCCGGCCACCAGCTTGGCCATGCTGGCCTGGCGGGTGTAGCGACGGGGCGGATCGCCTTCGGCACGCGCGCGGTCGGCCAGCCAGGCCGCCTGATAGGTGAGCCAGCGGGCCGCCTCGACGGCCACGGCCATGTCGGCCAGCTTGAACTGAATGGCCTGGAACTCGGCAATGGGCCGGCCGAACTGGCGCCGGCTGAGCGCCCAGCTCCGCGCCGTCTCCAGCGCCCCCTGCGCCATGCCCACCGCCAGCGCGGCGATCGAGATGCGGCCGCCGTCGAGCACGGCCAGGCAGTTGAGGAAGCCCTCGCCGGGCCGGCCGAGCAGCTGCTCGTCGGGCACGAAGCAGTCGGTGAAGATCACCTCGCTGGTCTCGCTGGCGCGCATGCCCAGCTTGTTTTCCTTCTTGCCGGCGCGGAAGCCCGGCGTGCCCCGCTCGACGATGAAGGCGCTGATGCCGTGATGGCCGGCGCTGCGGTCGGTCACGGCCATGGCGACGCAGACGTCGGCCGAATGGCCGTTGGTGGTGAACGTCTTGGCACCGTTCAGCACCCAGCCGCCCGGCCGTCGCTCGGCCACCGTCTGCGTGCCGCCGGCATCGGAGCCGGCCTGCGGCTCCGTCAGCGACCAGCAGCCGAGCCAGCGCCCCTCGGCCAGCGGCACCAGATACTTCTGCCGCTGCGCCTCGGTGCCGAATTTGTAGATGTGGTTGGCGCAGAGCGAGGTGTGCGCCGCCACGATCAGCGCCACCGAGCCGTCCACCCGCGCCAGCTCCTCGAGCGCCAGCGCGTACTCGACGTAGCCCAGCCCGGCCCCGCCGTAGCGCTCCGGAAACAGCATCCCCATCAGCCCCAGCGAGGCCAGCTTCGGGATCAGCGCCGCGGGAAACTCCGCCGCTTCGTCCCAGGCGCGCACGTGCGGGCGGATCTCCGCCTCGGCAAACTCGCGCACGGTCCGTCGCAACTGCTGCTGCTCTTCGGTGAAGGCAAAATCCACGGCGCCCCTCCGGTTGGTTTATGGCTGCCCGAAATTTCGTTTATACCGCAGGCGGCCGCCCCCGCGCAGCGCCACCCGGCCCGGGCGGACTCAGCGCACCAGCCGCGCCGCCCGCGCCAGGTCGCTGACGCCGACGATCACCAGCGCGCGCCGGGAGCCCTTCTCGATGGTGCCGTAGAGATAGTTCACCTGCAGGCCGGCTCCGGCCAGCCGCCGCAGCACGCGGCCGAGCGCCCCGGGACGATCCGTCAGCCGCACCGCCAGCGCGTCCTCCTCGACCCACTTCAGCCCCAGCTCGCCCAGCACCTTCCGCGCCGTCTCCGGCTGTGCCACCAGCAGCCGCACCGCGCCCAGCGGACCCGCCTCGGGCGCCGCAATCGCCTGGATGTTCACCGCCACGCGCGCCAGCGCGCTGGTCAGCTCGGCCAGCGCCCCGGGACGATTCTCCAGCGTCACCACCAGTTGCCGCACCACCGCCATCGCCCTCCTCCTTTCCCCCGTTAACCGAACCACCGAAACTTCTTCCAGAAAGCTGGCCAGCCCGCCTGCGGCTGCCCGCACAGAAAGATCTCCGTATGCCACCGGGCTTCCTCGTTGCTCACACCCCCGGGAACGTGCCACCGCCCGACCGGCCGGCAGTCGCGAAACTGCTCCTGCAGGAAGTCGCGGTCCACGCCCACAACCAGAACATGCTCCGGCGGCGGTGCGCCGTAGCCCCGCTGCCAGAACGAGTTGACGCCGCTCACCACCGGCAGCAATCCGTAGCGCGGGCCATAGAGCACCACCGCGCCGGCCTCGCCGTAATTGCCGGCCAGCACGCACAACCCCTTGCGCTCGGCTGGCGGGAGGCGGTCGCGAATGCGCGCAAGCGTCTCGACCAGTTCGGGCCAGCCAATCTCCTCGGCGAGCTCGGGGTTGGTCTGCAGGATGCGCCGGCCCCAGGGTGTGTCGGGCGAGGCTACCGGCAGCAGCAGTGCTGCGGCGAGCACCGTGTCGGCAGCGAGAGCCACCCACAGGCCACCGCCGACCGCCTTCCTCCATCGCGGGTACTGCCGCAGCCAGCGTTCGCCCCCGACCGCGCCGGCGGCGTAGTGCACGGGGTACACCGGCGCGAGGTAGTACCCGCGCGCTTGCAGCAGCGTCAGCAGTCCGGCCAGTACTGCGTACATCCATGCCAGCAGGCGAAACCGCCGGCCTGCAAGCCCCCGCGCACTCCAGAGCAGCCCGGTTACCCACAACGGCAGCCCGGCCAGCGTGAGTCTGAGCTGATCGAGCCAGAAGCCCTGCGTACGCCCCAGGCGCACGTCGCGCTCATGAATCGAGCGCAGGAACTCCAGTGTGACGAACCCGTGGCGCATCTCCCAGACCAGGTGTGGCAGCACGATCAGCCCGGCCACCAACCCGCCCGCCCACAACCACCCGTTGCGGAACTCGCTGCGAAGGTCGGTGGCGAACATCCCGATCAGAATCGACAGCAGCAAAAACCCGATGGTGTACTTCGTCAGCAGGCCCAGCCCGGCCGCGACCCCGGCCAGCAGCCACCACCGCGGGTTTCCCGTCGCCAGACGCGCCAGCAGCGCCGCTTCGACCAGCACCCAGCACAGCAGGTCAAAGGAGACGTAGGTCAGCCAGTGGCCCGCGACCAGCGCAAGCGGTGCCGTGGCCAGTGCGGCGGCCAGCGAAACGGCCCATCCACCACCCAGCAATCGTGCCATCCATCCCGTCGCCAGGAGGACTCCCGCCTGCGCCAGAGCGGAAAACAGGCGCAAACAGACCGGCCGCAGGCCACACAGCGTCCAGGCCAGCCGGGCGACGGCGGGCAGCAGCGGTGGATACGCCACATAGCCCCAAGCTGGCTGGCGCGCATCAGCCAGCACCTGGAGTTCGTCGCGATGAAACCCGTAGCGATTGCCGACGGCGACCTCGACGATGACGACTGCGGCGGCCAGCAGGGCCACCGGAGCCAGTCCCGGCCAGCGGCCATCCACCGCCGCACGACCCACGTCCGCTTCCGGCGCGGTGCTCATGGCGTGCCGCCGGGCCAGGAGGGCTGGCCGGGATGGGCGAAGCGGCGGAAGAAACTCGACGGCAACCACCGCGGCGGCTCCGGTGCAGCGGCCAAACGCGCCGCCAGGCGCGCGATTAGCGCGGTGAACTGCGCCGCCGCGGCGCGGTCCACCGGCTGCGCCGTGTCGTCGTCGGGACCGTGGTAGCGGTGCGCGATCCACTGGTCAAAGGTGCGCTGCTCGGGCGAACCGAACGTCCAGCCGAACTTGAACGCCAGCGCCGGCACGCCGGCACGCACGAAGCTGTACTGATCGCTGCGGATGAACCGGTTGGCCGAGGGCACCTTGTCGGCCTGCACCACCACGCCGGCCTCCCGGCAGACGGCCCGGATGTCGTCGCCCAGCGTGGATTCGTCCAGCCCCTGCACCTCGAGATACCGCAGCGGGAACAGCGGCAGGAACATGTCCATGTTGATGTCGGCCACCGGGACGCCGGCCGCCGGCGGCAGACGCCGCACGAAGTACCAGGAGCCGAGCTCGCCCTGCTCTTCGGCGGTGAAGGCGACGAACAGCAGCGACCGCGGCGGCCGCGGTCCGGCGGCCAGTTGCCGGGCCGCCTCGATCAGGGCGGCCACGCCCGAGGCGTTGTCCATCGCACCGGGAAACACCACCCGGCGGCCGTCGCGCTCGATCACGCCCAGATGGTCGAGATGCGCCGAGACGACCACCGTCTGCTGCGCCCGCCGCGGATCGGCTCCCGGCAGCCGCCCGACGACGTTCGGCGACTCGACCGGCCGTTCGCGGAGCGCCTGCCGCACACGAATCCGCACCGCCAGCGGAAACCGCGGCAGCGGCCGTCCCGCCGCCCCCAGCTCCGCCAGCTCCTCCAGCCGGTGCCCGCTGCCCGCGAGCAGGCGGTCGGCCACGGCGGGATTCACCGTCAGCGCCACCTGCAGCCCCGTCCATTCGCGCAGCGACCGGTCGGCCAGCAGGAACAGCGGCCGCATCGTCATCCGCTCCCAGGGAATCTCCATCGTGCGCGGGTTGGGAATCACCACCAGCCCGAGCGCGCCCGCCGCCCGCAGCCGCCGCCAGCGTTCGGCCGACTGATAGTGCGCGGCCACCGCCGAGGGCAGCCCCGCCGGCGTGCCCGCCAGGTAGACCACCAGACGGCCGCGCACGGGCAGGCCGGCGAAATCGTTCCAGCCCGCCTCGGGCACCTCGAGCCCGTAGCCGGCGAACACCGCCGGCGCCTCGAGCCCGGCGGCGGGATCGCCGCGCAGACTGATCAGCACGTCGCGGCCCAGCACGAGCGGCTGGCGGCCGTGCGGCGTCACCAGCTCGACGGACGAGCGCGCCGCGTCCAGCTCGCGCACGACGAACGGCACCGGCTGAAAATAGCCCTGCGTTCCGGCCGGCTCGAGTCCGGCGGCGGCAAACTGCCGGGCCACGTATGCGGCGGCGCGCTGGTAGCCGGCGCTGCCCGTGCCGCGGCCCTCGAGCGCCGGGCTGGCCAGATAGGCCACGTGCGCCCACCAGCGCTCGCCCGCCTGCTGCCAGTCCTGCGCCGATGCAGCCGCTGCCGCCAGCAGCAGCACCCACCCGCAGGCTCGCCACCCCGGCCGACCCCTTGCCATCGCAGAGCCTCCTCGATCGCCCGCTGCCGCTCGTGGCCGCAGGCGAATTGGCCGTATCATGGCACAGGATGAAGGCCGCGCAAACTGCCGCCGCAGCCGAACGCGCGCTGCTGCGCGCGCTGGTGCAGACCGCCGACGCCGATCTGGCCGACTGCGCCGCGCGCCGGCTGGCCCGCTACGGCTGGCAGGACCGCGAGCACGGGCTGATCTTCGATGCCTGGCGGCGCTGCCGGCGTCCGGGCCGTCCGGTGGTGCGCGAGGAGCTGGCGGCGGCGCTGGTGCGGCTGGGCTTTCCCGAGGTGGCGCTCGAGGACCTGTTCGTCCCGCTGGACGATCCCTCCGCGGCGCTCTGTGCGGCACTCGACCGGCTCGACGGCCGCAGCCGCCTGCGCCGGCTGGCCACGCTGGCCGACATCGTCGGCCTGCCCGTCGTGATCCTGCTCTACATCTGGCGCTGGCAGGCGGCGCACCCTCTTTCCTGGCCGGTCTTCCCCGTCTGGCTGGCGGCGAGCGTCGCACTGCATCGCGACGGCCCGCGCCGGCTCGGCTGGCGTGCCGACAATCTGGTGGCCGCCACGGCAGCGGCTGCGCTGTTCTTCCTTCCCGCCGCGGCGCTGCTGCTGCTGGTGGGCTGGTTGCGCGGCGCCTCGCTCGAGACCGCCTGGCGGCTGTTCTCGCTCCGCCACGCGCTGACCTACTTCGCCTTCTGCACCGTGCAGCAGGTGGCGCTCAATTCGCTGCTCACCAACCGGCTGCTCGAGTGGCTGCGGCCTCCGGCAGCGGCCGCCGTTGCCGGCGCCATCTTTGCCGCCGCGCACTGGCCCAATCCCGTGCTGGTCCCGGTGACGCTGGTGGGCGGCGTCGCCATGGCCTGGCTGTTCGCCCGCCGGCGCAACATCCTGCCGCTGGCGGCCGGCCAGGCGATGGCAGGCCTGCTGGTCTGGTGGGCGTTTCCGGTGAGCTGGCACCACAACCTGCGCGTCGGCCCCGGCTACTGGCTCTGGAAACCGTAGATGCGGCTGCTGCTCGAGGCTCTGCGCTATTACTGGATCACCGCGCGCGGCTACCGGCTGCGCCCGTGGCGCAGCCCCTATCTGCGGTGGCGGATGGAAACCTACTTCGGCGCCGAGGCCGAGCCGCTCACCGCGCGCCGTTTCTGCGCGCTGCTCTGGCGCGAGCGGCGGCATCTGGTGGAGTTTCTCGCCTGGGTGGCCGAGCGGCGGCGGCGCATCGAGCGCGGCTACTGAGTGCGGCCCAGCTCGGCGGCGACGGCGCGGAAGAATTCCTCGACGGTCTTGCGCGCGGCCGGCAGGGCCATGCGCTGGCCGACGGCGGCCAGCATGCCGCCCAGGCGGAACTGGCCGCGGTAGTGCGCGCGGGTGCCCCTGCCGTGCGGGGCCAGCTCGATGCCGCCGTCGCCCTCGACGAAGCCGGGCGCGCCGCGCAGGCTCACTTTCAGCCGCAACGCGCGCGGTGGCTCGCGCCCGGCCAGCTCGACCGTGCCCGTGTAGGTGCCCGAAACCGGCCCCAGCGTGTAGCGCACCCGCACGCGGTAGCGGTCGGCGCCGGCCGGCTCGACCTGCTCGACGCCCGGCAGCAGACGGGCCACGCGTTCGGGATCTTCCAGCAGCGCCCAGACCGCCTCCGGCGGCGCCGCCAGCTCCACCTGGCCTTCGAGCGTCACGCCGGCCGACCCTGAGCGCGCGCCAGCGCCGCCTCGAGCGCCTGCCGTGCGTAGGCGATGGCGGCTGCGCGCCGGTAGTCGGCCGAAGCGTGCAGGTCGGCCAGGGGCTCGACGCCGTCGGCCACGTGCGCGGCCGCCTCGGCCACCAGCTTCGCCGCCGGCCGCCGCCCGAGCAGCACCTGCTCGGCCGCGGTGGCGCGGAACGGCCGCGGCGCCAGCCCGGTCACGCCGATGGCCGCCTCGGCCAGCCGGCCCTGCTCGAGCCGCACGCGCACCGCCACACCCACCAGCGCGAACCCCGAAGCCGGCTGGTGCAGCTTCCGGTAGGCCCAGCCGCTGCCCCGCGGCAGCACCGGCAGCCGCACCTCGGTGAGGATCTCGCCCGGACGCAGCCGCGTCGTCATCATGTCCACGAAGAAGTCGCCGGCGGCGATGGTGCGTGTGCCGGCGCTCGAGCTGGCCACCAGCTCGGCGTCGAGCGCCAGCACGGCGGCCGGGTAGTCGGCGGCGGGATCGGCATGGGCCAGGCTGCCGCCGAGCGTGCCGCGGTTGCGGACCTGCAGGTCGCCGATCTCGGCGGCCGTCTCGGCCAGCAGCGGGCAGCGCCGGCGAAGCGTCTCGGAGGTCTCGATGTCGGTGTGGGTGGCCAGCGCACCGATCGCCACCCGCTCGCCCTCGTCGCGGATGTAGCGCAGTGCCCTGATGCGCCCGAGCGCCACCAGATAGCGCGGCGCCGCCATCCGCAGCTTCATCAGCGGCAGCAGGCTCTGCCCGCCCGCCAGCAGCCGCGCCTCGTCGCCGTGCCGCTCGAGCAGCCGCAGCGCCTCCTCCAGGCTCCGCGGCGCCAGATACTCAAAGGGTGCCGGAATCATCGCCGCCCTCCCCGCCGCGCTGCCCGCGCCGCCGTCAGGGCCCGCCAGATGCGTTCGGGCTTGAGCGGCATGTCCAGATGCCGCACGCCCAGCGGCGCCAGCGCGTCCACCACCGCGTTGACCAGCGCCGGCGTGGCCCCGATCGTTCCCGCCTCGCCCACGCCCTTGGCGCCCAGCGGATTGACCGGCGTCGGCGTCTCGGTCCGGTAGGTCTCGATCCGCGGCACATCGGCCGCGCGCGGCAGTGCGTAGTCGGTCAGCTCGCCCGTCAGCAACTGCCCCTGCTCGTCGTAGACCGCCTCTTCGAGAAACACCTGCCCGAGCGACTGCACGATGCCGCCCACGACCTGTCCATCCACCAGCAGCGGGTTGATCACGCGCCCGCAGTCGTCCACGGCGACATAGCGCAGTAGCTCGACGCGGCCGGTTTCCGCGTCCACCTCGACGACGGCCACGTGCGTGCCGAAGGGGAAAGTGAAGTTGGAGGGCTCGTAGAAGTGCGTCGCCTCCAGCCCCGGCTCGAGCCCCGCCGGCAGCTTGCGCGCCACGTAGGCCTCGGCCACGGCCGCCGTGAAGGACACGGCGCGGCGGCGATCGCGCGCCGAATAAATCTTGCCGTCGCGGAAGACCATCCGCCGCGGATCCTCCTCGCCCACCATCTGCGCCGCAATCCGCGCCAGCTTCTCCCGCAGCCGCTCGCAGCAGCGGTAGATGGCCGTGCCGCCCACCGCCAGCGTCCGGCTGCCGAAGGTGCCGATGCCGTAGGGAATCTGGTCGGTGTCGCCGTGCACCACGCTGACGTCCTCGAGCGGAAGGCCGAACTGGTCGGCCACGATCTGCGCAAAGCTGGTCTCTTCGCCCTGGCCGTGCGGCGACGAGCCGGTGAGCACGCGCACCTTGCCCGAGGGCTCGATGCGCACCGTCGCGCTCTCCCAGCCGCCGGCCGGCATGGCGCTCGACGGCCCCAGCGCGCAGATCTCCACGTAGCTGGAGAGGCCGATGCCGAGCAGCCGGCCCTGCCGCCGCGCCTGCCGCTGCTGCTGCCGCAGCCGCGCGTAGCCCACCTTCTTCAGCGCCAGCTCAAACGGGGCGGCGTAGTTGCCCGTGTCGTAGACCAGCCCGGTGGCCGTCGCGTAGGGAAACTCCTCGGGCCGCGGGAAGTGCCGCCGGCGAAACTCCGCCGGATCCTCGCCCAGCTCGGCCGCCACGTAGTCCATGGCGCGCTCGATGAAGTAGGTCGCCTCGGGACGCCCGGCGCCGCGGTAGGCATCGGTGGACATCTTGTTGGTGAACACGCCGGTCAGGTCCACGCGCACGGCCGGGATGCGGTAGCAGCCGGCGATCATCAGCCCGGTCAGCGTGGGGATCAGCGGCGTCAGCAACTGGTAGTAGGCGCCCAGATCGGCCCACAGGCGCGCCCGCAGCCCCAGCACGGTGCCGTCGCGGCCGATGGCGAACTCCATCTCGCAGATCTGGTCGCGGCCGTGGATGGTGGCCAGGAAATTCTCTCGCCGCGTCTCGGTCCACTTCACCGGCCGGCAGAGCTGCCGCGCCAGGTAGGCGGCCAGGGCCTCCTCGGGGTAGACGTTGAGCTTGCTGCCGAAGCCGCCGCCCACCTCGGGCGCCACCACGCGCAGCCGCGTCTCCGGCAGCCGGAGCATCGCCGCCAGCTGCGTGCGCAGCAGATGGGGAATCTGCGTCGAGGACCACACCGTCAGCCGGTCCTCGCCGGGCTGGTAGTCGGCCAGCACGGCGCGCGGCTCCATCGCCATCGGGATCAGCCGCTGATTGGTCATCCGGTGGCGGACGACGCGCTCGGCCCGGCGGAAGGCATCCTTGAGGTCGCCGCCCTCGAGCTGCCAGCGGTAGGCGATGTTGTCGGGATGCTGCTCGTGGACGCGGGGGGCGCCGCGGCGCAGCGCCTTCTCGAGCTCCACCACCGCCGGCAGCGGCTCGTAGTCCACCTCGACCAGCTCCAGCGCGTCGCGCAGCGCGTAGCGATCGCTGGCCACCACGGCGGCGACGGCCTCACCGACGAACCGGACGCGGTCGGCCGCCAGCACCGGCCGCGGCGCCGGGCGCATGTCGGGGATCTGGGCCGCACAGGGCACCGGGCCGATGGCACCGCCCAGGTCGTCGGCCGTCACCACGGCTACCACGCCGGGCGCCGTGCGTGCCCGCGCCGTCTCGATGCCGCGGATGCGTGCGTGCGCGTGCGGGCTGCGCACGAAGCCGAGATAGAGCATGCCGGGCAGCGTCAGATCGTCCACATAGCGGCCCAGCCCCCGCACCAGCCGCGCATCCTCCACGCGCGGCACCGGCCTGCCCACATAGCGTCCCGCCGTGGCCATCGCCCCCTCCCTAGCGCCGCCGCGGCCGGCGCCGCCGCAACTGCGCCGCCGCCCGCTCGACCGCCGCCACGATGTTCTGATAGCCCGTGCACCGGCACAGATTGCCGGCCAGCGCCCGCCGAATCTCCGCCTCCGACGGATCCGGCCGCCGCGCCAGCAGCTCCACCACCGTCAGGATCATCCCCGGCGTGCAGTAGCCGCACTGCAGCGCGTGCGCCTGCCGGAAGGCCTCCTGCACCGGATGCAGCCCGCCGTCGGGCCCGGCCAGGCCCTCGATGGTCGTGATGCTGGCCCCGTCGGCCTCGACCGCCAGCATCGTGCACGACTTCACCGCCTGGCCGTTGACCAGCACCGTGCAGGCCCCGCACAGCGACGTCTCGCAGCCGATGTGCGTGCCCGTCAGCCCCAGCACGTCGCGCAGATAGTGCACCAGCAGCAGCCGCGGCTCGACCGCACTCTGACAGCTCCGCCCGTTGACCTCGACCCGAATCTCCACCGCCATCGCCCTACCCCCCGGGAGTGCCTGCCTCGCCGCCGGCGGCGGAAGGCGCGAAAACCTTATCGCGGTCGCGGGCCGGTTGCAAGACCCTTGCGGGGCCGGCGGCCGACCGTGTTAGTGTGGGGGGAATCCGTGGAGACCGCCATGGCCCAACCGCACTGGATTCTGCGCCTGCTGCCGCATGCCTGGTGGCGCCATCCGGCGGAAGTGCTCGTGCTCGGCACGGCCGCCTGGATCCTCCATCATTTTCTGATCGGCTGGCTGCGCCGGCTGGCCGCGCGCACGCCGGGTAGGCTCGACGATGCGCTGGTGGAGGTGCTCGATCGGGCGCTGCGCCCGCTGCTGGTCGTTGCGGTCGCCGCCGGCGCACTGAACCTGCTGCCGCTCGCCCGCAGCACCCGCATCCTCGTCAATCGCAGCTTCGGCCTGGCCGCCGTCCTCATCGGCCTTTACTTCCTGCTCCGGCTGCTGCAGGTGGCCGTCGTGGCCTGGGCCGAACGCCGCCAGGCCGACCCGTCGGTCGGCCAGCTGGCCCGTACGCTTACCCGCGTCGTCTTCGCCATCATCGCCCTGGCGCTGGTGCTCGACAACCTGGGCATCTCGCTCACCGCCGTCTGGACCACGCTGGGCGTGGGCAGCCTGGCCGTCGCCCTCGGCCTGCAGGACACGCTGGCGAACTTCTTCGCCGGCTTCTACCTCCAGCTCGACCGGCCCATCCGCCCGGGCGACTACATCCAGATCCAGAACGGCCCGGAAGGCTTCGTCGAGCGCATCGGCTGGCGCTCGACGCGCCTGCGCACGCTGCCCAACAATACCGTCGTCGTCCCCAACACCAAGCTCGCCCAGGCCATCCTGACCAACTACTCGCTGCCCGAGCCGCAGCTTTCGCTCAACATCCCCATCAGCGTCAGCTACGATGCCGACCCCGACCAGATCGAGCGTATCCTGGTCGAGGAAGCCACCGCCGCCGCCAGCCAGGTCCCCGGGCTGCTGGCCGAGCCCGAGCCGTTCGTCCGCTTCATCCCCGGCTTCGGCGATTCGGCGCTGCAGTTTACGCTCATCTGCCGCGTGGCCAGCTTCACCGACCAGTACCTGGCGCAGCACGTGCTCCGCAAGCGCATCCTGGCGCGGTTCCGGCGCGAGGGCATCACGATTCCCTTCCCGCAGCGCGACGTGCATCTGGACTGGCCGCAGGGGGGAGTAACTCCGAAGTAATACTAGTCCATTTACTCCGACGTAAATAACCGATTGGCGACGCCGCCCCGCCCCCGCTTGCCCGCGCCCTGCCTTTCGTCTTATCCTGAGCGCCTTCTGCGCCGGCGGTGACGGCGCGCGGATTTCGTGCGGGAAGCCGGGTCGGAGACACAGGCAGGGCAACCCGCACCGAATCGGAGACGAACAAGCAGGGGCAAGACGGAAGGGGCGGGCAACCGCCCCTTCTTTTTAATTCCCTCCCGGGCCCGACGTGGCCATCACTCGGCCCCCAGCGCCCGTGCCAGCAGCACGGGGCTGGCCAGCGTGGTCAGCACGGCCACCAGCACCAGAGCGGAAAATTCGGCATCGGTGAGCGCGCCGATCGAGCGGCCCACGCTGGCGAACAGCAGGCCCACCTCGCCGCGCGGCAGCATGCCCAGGCCCACCACCCGACGGTCTACCCCGGGGCCGGCAGCCAGCCCTGCGGCGAGCTTGCCCGCCACCGCCGCCACCAGCAGCGCGCCGCCCAGCACCAGCGCCGGCGGGCTGGCCAGCGTTTCCAGCCGCACCTGCAGCCCCAGCAGCACGAAGAACAGCGGCACCACCAGCACTTCGAGCGGCGAGAGCCGCTCGCGCAGCGACGGCTGCTCGGCAGGCCGGTCGCCCAGCAGGCGCTCGACCAGCACGCCGGCAGCGAAGGCGCCGATGATCGTGGCAAGACCCATGCGACCGGCCACCCAGGCGAGCAGAAACGCCAGCACGACGCCCACCGCCAGTTGCGCCCGCGCCAGCCCGAGCCGGCGCCAGAGCCGGTGCTGCGCCAGCCGCGGCAGCAGCCACAGTCCGGCGGCAATGGCGCCGCCGACGAACAGCACCGCGCCGGCGGCCAGTCCCGCCAGGCCGCTCACCGTCACGCCGCCACCGACGACCAGTGCCGCCAGCACCGCCAGCAGCAGCAGGCCGAGCACGTCGTCCACCACGGCTGCGCCCAGGATCAGGTGCGCCTCGCGGCGGTGCATCTGGTGCAGGTCGGCGAGCACGCGGGCGGTGATGCCGACGCTGGTGGCGGTGAGCACGCCGCCGACGTAGAGTTCGCGCGAGAGGCCCGCCGGCGCCAGCCACCGCACCACCGCCGCCCCCAGCACCAGCGGCGCCACCACGCCGGTGACGGCCACCGCCACGGCCCGCATGCCCACCCGCGCCAGCTCCTCCAGCCGCATCTCCAGCCCCACCAGGAACAGCAGGAACACTACCGCCAGCCGCGAGAGCTGGTCCACGAACAGGTAGACGGAAACGGCGCCCAGCCCGGCCGGCGTGGCCAGCGCCGCCGCCAGGCGTTCCGTATCGGCCCCGGGCGGCAGCAGTTGCCGGACGGCTTCGGCCAGCGTGGCTCCGTGCAGCCAGGCCCATTCGGCCATGCGCCGCACCGGCTCGCCGGTGCGCAGCACGACCAGCGTCGGGCTGCCCGTCCAGTAGCCCAGGTTGCCCACCAGCAGCCCGAAGCCCAGCTCGCCCACCACGGCCGGAACACCCAGCCGTTGCACCAGGCGGCCGCCGATGGCCGCTCCCAGGCCCAGCCAGGCCAGCGCCAGCAGCACCGGCGCGACCGGATCTGCATGGGCAGGTAGCATCGCCGCTCGAGCGGCGGCGGCCTCGCTCAGTGCGCCGGGCTGGCGGCCCCCTTCACGTAGCGGTCAAACCACGCCAGCATCTCCCAGACCACGTGCTCGACCGACTCCAGCGCCTGATAGCCGTGCGCCTCGGCCGGCAGTCGCACATAGCGCACCGTGCCGCCGTTGCCGCGCACGGCAGCATACATCCGCTCCGACTGGATCGGGAAGGTGCCGGGATTGTCGTCGGCGTCGCCGTGGATCAGCAGCAGCGGCGCGTGGATCCGGTCCGCGTAGAGGAACGGCGACATCTTCAGGTACAGCTCGCGCGCCTGCCAGAGCGTCCGCCGCTCGTTCTGGAAGCCGAACGGGGTGAGCGTGCGGTTGTAGGCGCCGCTGCGGGCGATGCCGGCGCGGAACAGGTCGCTGTGCGCCAGCAGATTGGCGGTCATGAAGGCGCCGTAGCTGTGTCCGCCCACGCCGACGCGCGCCGGGTCAATCACGCCCTCGGCCGCAGCCGCCTCGATCGCCGCCCGCGCATCGGCGACGATCTGGTCGAGATAGGTGTCGTTGACCGTCTGCGGATCGCCGATCACCGGCATGGCGGCGTTGTCGAGCACCACGTAGCCGTCGAGCAGGAAGAACAGCTCGGAAGGCCCCGCCGGGAGCAGGAACCGGTTCGGCGCCGCGCTGACCTCGCCGGCCACGCTCGGATCGGTGTACTCGAGCGGGTAGGCCCAGAGCATCGCCGGACGGCGCTCGCCGGGGCGGTAGTCGGGCGGCAGGTAGAGCATCATCGAGAGCGGCACGCCATCGGCGCGGCGATAGCGCAGCAGCCGCCGCTGGACGCGTCGCAGCTCGGGTGCCGGATCGGTCGCCTCGGTCAGCGCCACCAGTTCGCTGCCGCGACGCAGCACGTAGTGCGGCGGCTCGGTCGGCGATTCGCGCCGCGTCAGCAGCGCCGGCCCGGCCGCGTCCACCAGGTCCACGACTTCCTCGTAGTGGTCGGCGTCGCTGCGGAAGACGCGTGCGGGCGCGAGGCTCCCCAGCGGGTAGCGGTCGAGAAACGGCCGGTCGCCCTGCGGGGTGGCGCCGGGCCCGGTGAACCAGAGCGCATCGCCGTCCTCGCGCATGGCTTCGCCGCCGGCCACCGCACGCAGCAGCGGCCGGCCGGGATCGCGGTAGCGCTCGCGGGCATTCAATTCCGCCAGCAGCCGCGGCGCTCCGCCCGCTGCCGGCAGCAGCCACAGCCGCAACCACTGGTGACGCCGGTCGAGTTCGCGCACCAGCGCCACGTCGCCCCGCTCGCCCCAGTCGGTCCGCTCGACGCGCTCGGCAAAGTGCCCGATCTCGTGCGGGGCGCCGGTGAACGGCGCCTCGAGCGCCAGCAGGCGGTCGCGCACCGTTGCCGTCCGCTCGGGATCGCCGCCATCGGCCGCCTCCACCCACACCAGCCGTGCCGGCACGCCCGGCTGCCAGCGCACCTGCCGCGGCCCGGTCGGCACGCCGTCGATCGGCACGCTCTCGGCCAGCGGCAGCCGCGCCACGGTGGCCACACGCTGCCCGCGCGCGTCCCAGACCTCGATCCGCCGGCCGAACCGCAGGAAGGGCACGCGGTAGGAATAGGGCCGCTCGAGCGCCTCGACCAGCAGGTAGCGGCCCGAGGGCGCCGGCTCGGCCGTCACCACGACCGCCGGCCGGCCCAGCGGCGTGAGGCGGCCGCCGGCCAGCTCGACCCGTACCAGTTGCGTGGTGGCGTAGTAATCAAACAGGTCTTCGTCGTGCGGGCTGGTGAGCAAATCCTCGTAGGTGCGCTCGGGCGCTGGCCGGCCGCTGCTCTCCTCGACGATCGGCCCGGCGGGCACGGTCGGAGCCGGCGGCGGTCCGCCTGCATGTGCAGGCACACTGCGGCAGACGAGCGCGCGGCCGTCGGGCCACCACCGGCAGGGAGCGCCCAGCGTCCCGTTCAGCCGCAGCCCCGCCACCGGATGCGCCGCGCCGGTGGCCGCCTCGACGATCCACAGCCGCAGCGCCTGTGCGCCGTAGTCCACGAAGAACAGCCGCCGCCCGTCCGGCGACCACTCCGGCAGGCCCGGACGCACGCCGGCGGGCAACGCCAGCGGCAGCCGCCGCCCGGTCTTCAGCTCGACCAGCGCGAGATGGCGGAACACGCGCGGGTTGTGCGGGCCGAAGCTGGCCGGGTCCATCCGCACGCCGGCCAGCCGCAGCATCGGCCGTGCCAGCTCGGCAATCGGCGGATAGCGTACCGGCTCGGCCACGACGATTCGGTCGCCCGTCGGCGACAGCCGCACCAGCGGCGTGGCCGGGGCCTCGAGAATCCGCCGGATGGCCTCGGGCGGCTTCTGGTAACCCGTGGTGGCGGCGCCGAGCGCCGCCGCGAGAAAAGCAGCCGCCGCAGTGGCCATCGAGAGTTTCTGCACGCCCCTCGTCCGCATCGCCCGCCTCCTTGCGCTCGCTCCGACAGACACACCGGCTCCGCCGCCGGTTTCCCCCTGCGGCAACCCCGAAGGCCAGAGCGGCATCCAAGCGGGCATCCTGCAGGGGTGCTCCGCACAGGCACCGGGGGAGTGGGCCATGGCTACCCGACGGCGCCCCAGCCGCCAGAGTCGCTGGGAGAAGACGCTGCGCGCCCTGCGCGCCGAATGCGAGCGCCGGCTGGCGCACTGGCAGAGCGAGGCGCAGCGCGAGCGCCAGCCCGAGGACGACGCCGGGCTGGCCAGCCAGGCGCAGGCCGAGCAGGTGGCGCTGGCCGGCCTGGAACGCGACCGCCGCCTGCTGGCCGAGATCGAGCGCGCGCTCGAGCGGCTGGCCCGCGGCAGCTTCGGCCGCTGCGAGCGCTGCCAGCGGCCGATCGGTGCGCCGCGGCTGCGCGCGCTGCCCTGGGCGCGGCTGTGCCGCGACTGCGCCGGCGCACACCCGTCCACCGCCGGCTCTGTGCTATAGTCTCGCGTTTCGCTGCGATGCCGCGACGATCCCCGGAAGAGTTTGCGCGCGCCGGCCTGCGCGTCGGCGTCATCGGCTGCGGCTATGTGGGCCTGCCGCTGGCCCTGCGCTTTGCCGCCATCGGCCACCGCGTCACCGGCTTTGACACCGACCCGGCCAAGGTCGCCGCGCTCAACGCCGGCCAGAGCTACATCGGCCACATCCCGGCCGCGCAGATTGCCGCGCTGGTCGCCGACGGCCGGCTCGACGCCACCGGCGACTTCAGCCGGCTGGCCGCGATGGACACCATCGTCATCTGCGTGCCCACGCCGCTCGACGAGCACCGCCAGCCCGACCTGAGCTTCGTCGAGAACACCGCGCGGCAGATCGCCGCCGCGCTCCAGCCCGGCCAGCTCGTCGTGCTCGAGAGCACCACCTACCCGGGCACCACCGACGAGCTGGTGCGGCCCATCCTCGAGACCAGCGGCCTGCGCTGCCCGCCCGAGGCCACCGCGGCCGACGCCACCGACTTCTACCTGGCCTTCTCGCCCGAACGCGAGGACCCGGGCAACCGCGACTACACGCTCGACCGCATCCCCAAGGTGGTGGGCGGCGTCAACCTGCCCAGCCGCCAGGCCGCCGAGGCCTTCTACAGCCGCGCCGTCGCCCGCATCGTTCCCGTCAGCTCGGCCCGTGCCGCCGAGATGGTCAAGCTGGTCGAGAACATCTTCCGCTCGGTCAACATCGCCATGGTGAACGAGCTGAAGCTGCTGGCGCTGCGCATGGGCCTCGACATCTGGGAGATCATCGAGGCGGCGGCCACCAAGCCGTTCGGCTTCATGCCCTTCTGGCCGGGGCCGGGCCTGGGCGGCCACTGCATTCCGGTGGACCCGTTCTATCTGGCCTGGAAGGCGCGCGCCTACGACTTCCCCACGCGCTTCATCGAGCTGGCCGGCGAGATCAACACCGCCATGCCCTATCACGTGGTCGAGGCGGTGGCGGCGGCGCTCAACGACCGGCAGAAGAGCCTGCGGGGCGCCCGCGTGCTGGTGCTGGGCGTGGCCTACAAGCGCGACGTGGACGATCTACGCGAGTCGCCGGCGCTGAAGATCCTGGAATTACTGGTGGCGCGCGGCGCCGTTGTGGACTACCACGACCCCTACTTCCCGCACCTGCCGCGGACGCGCCGCTACGACTTCAGCCACCTGAGCGCGGTCGAGCCGACGCCGGAGCGGCTGGCCGGCTACGACTGCGTGCTCATCGTCACCGACCATTCCTGCTACGACTGGGAAGCCATCGTGCGGGCGGCGCCTCTGGTGGTGGACACGCGGAATGCGACGCGCGGCGTGCGCACCCACCGCGAGAAGATCGTGCGCTGCTAGCGGCGCGCCGCCAGCACGCCGCGCAGGCTGCCGACGGGCGCTTCGGCCTCGATGCGGACCGGTGTGGCGCGGCCGTCACGCGCCAGCCACAGGCGCAGCCGCAGCGGCGGCCCGCCATCGTCCGGCGTGGCCACCAGCGCCAGCCGCACCGCGGTGAACTGCCCGGCCGGCACCGCCACCGCATCGGCCAGCGCCTCCGCATGCGCCTGCACCTGCCAGCGCCGCTGGCCGTCAAAGGCGGCGGCGCGCACCACCGTCGCCGGCCCCCAGTCCACCGTGCGCAGATAGAACAGCAGCGCCAGCGGATCGCGTGCCGCCTGCGGCCCGCTCACCCGCCGCACCTGCCGGCCCTGCTCGGCCAGCATCTGCTCGTAGCGTTCGGTGCGCAGCGCCGCGTCGGCGTAGGAATCAAACCGGTCGTCGAGCGTGTAGATCAGCCGGAAGGCACCCTGCGTATGCGCCTCGGCCTGGAAATGCCAGCCCGGCGCGTCGGCGGCCCGGCTGGTGCGCGTCGCCGAAACCTCCGCCGTGGCCACCTGCACCAGGTCCATCCAGCCCACCTGGTAGAGGAGCCGCTCGCCGCTGGCAAACGGCGTCCGCATCTGGCCGCCCAGCGCGGCCAGCAGCACCAGCATCCGTGCCGCCCGTGCCATCATCTGCCGTTAGGAGTCTCCCGCGCCCGCCGGGCGTTGCCCGGCCGTGGTTGCCCGCCGCCGCTTGCAGCCAGTATAGTGATCCTCGTACGGGTGGCCCAGAGGCGCCGAGAAACTCGATGCGCATTCTGGTCACCGGAGGGGCCGGCTTCATCGGCTCGGCTGTGGTCGAGCAACTGGTCGCGCAGGGCGCCAGCGTGGTCGTGCTCGACGACCTCTCGACCGGCAGCGAGGGCAATCTGGCGGCGGTGCGCGACCGCATCGCCTTTCACCGCGGCAGCATCCTCGACCCGGAAGCGCTCGACCGCGCCGTGGCCGGCGCCGACTGCATCATCCATCTGGCGGCGCGCACCTCGGTGCCGCGTTCGGTGGCCGAACCGCTCGAGACCAACCGCGTCAACGTCGAGGGCACGCTGGCCGTGCTCGAGGCGGCGCGGCGGGCCGGCGTGCGTCGCGTCGTCTACGCGGCCTCCTCGTCGGCCTACGGCGACTCCGCGACGCTGCCCATGGTGGAGACGCAGCCGCCGGCGCCGCTGTCTCCGTACGGCGTCTCCAAGCTGGCCGGCGAACTCTACGCCGCCGTCTACACGCGTCTGCACGGGCTCGAGACCGTGGCGCTGCGCTACTTCAACGTCTACGGCCCGCGCCAGAATCCGGATTCGCCCTATGCGGCGGTGCTGGCGCGGTTTCTGGCAGCGCTGGCCGACGGCGAGCCGCCGGTGGTCTACGGCGACGGCGGGCAGACGCGCGACTTTACCTACGTCGAGGACGCGGCCGCGGCGACCGTGGCAGCCTGCACGGCGACCGGGGCCAACGGCTACGTCATCAACGTGGCCGGCGGACACCCGGTCTCGCTCCGCGAGGTGCTCGTGCTGCTCGAGCAGATCACCGGCCGGCGGGTGCATCCGCGCTACGCGCCGCCGCGGCCGGGCGACATCCGCCACTCGGCGGCCGATTTGAGCCGCGCCGACGCGCTGCTCGGCTGGCGCCCGCGCGTGGCTCTGGAGGAAGGCCTGCGACGGACCTGGCAGTGGATGCTGGCGCACCGTGCTGCCGGCACGGGCCGCGCCGCGGCCGGCACCGCTCCCGTGCAGCCACCGGTGAGAACCTGTCTACTTGGAAACCCCTCTCCGGAAAAACCGCCACATCCGGCCGCCTACCGGTAGCGCATCCCGGCCGACTTCGGCACCTCGCCGTAGCTGGCAATCGCCGCGGCCACACCCGCCCCGCTCGGCACGCGCAGGCCGTGGTCCACCAGCACCTTCTCCAACGCCGCCAGGAACATCAGCACGTAGCGCCGCTGCGACATGTAGCCCATCGTCCCCACGCGCCAGATGCGTCCGCGCAGCGGCCCGAAGCCGCCGGCGATCTCGATGTTGAACTCGTCGAGCAACTGCATCCGCACGCGCCGCTCGTCCACGCCGGTGGGCACGCAGATGGCCGTGACCGTCGTCATGCGCTCGTCGGGATTCTCCACCAGCAGGCGCAGCCCGAGCGCCTCCACGCCGGCCACCAGCGCGCGCTGGTTGTCGCGATGGCGCTGCCAGCGCGCCTCGAGCCCTTCCTCGAGCACCAGCCGCAGCGCCTCGCGCAGCCCGTAGACCAGCGGGATCGGCGGCGTGTGATGGTAGGTGCGCTCGCGGCCCCAGTACTGCATCGGCGTCGTCAGGTCAAAGTACCAGCTCGGCACCGGACGCCGCCGCGCGCGGATGGCGCGCTCGGCCCGCTCGTTCAGCGTGATCGGGGCCAGCCCGGGCGGTGCGCCCAGGGCCTTCTGCGAGCCACTGAAGCACACGTCGAGGCCCATGTCTTCGACGTCCACCGGCATGCCGGCCAGCGTCGAGACCGTGTCGACCACCAGCAGCGCGCCCAGCTCGTCGGCCACCTCGCGATAGGCCGCCAGCGGGCTGGCCGCCGAGGTGGAGCTCTCGCCGTGCACGGCGCCGATCAGCTTGATCGGGCGCCCCTTGCCGGCGCGGCGCAGGTCCTCGGGGTCCACCACGCGGCCCGGCGGCGCCGTCACGCGCGTCACGCGCGCCCCGGTGCGCTCGGCCATCTCCGCCATGCGCTCGGAGAAGGCGCCGTTGGTACAGATCAGCGCTTCGTCGCCCTCCTCGAGCAGGTTCACCATCGCCGCCTCGATCCCGCCCGAGCCCGAGGCCGAGATGGGAAAGGTGACGCGGTTGCTCGTGCGGAACACCGCCCGCAGCATCACCTGCACCTCGTCCAGCATGAGCTGCGTGAACCACGGGTCGAGATGGCCCACCAGGGTCGCCATCAGCGCCCGCGCCACGCGCGGATCGAGCGTGGACGGACCCGGCGTCATCATCAGCCGGTCCGGGGGCAGCAGCTCGCCAAACACCTTGCTGAAATTCGTCGCTTCCACGTCTTCCATGGGCTCTCTCCTCGTGCGCGGGCACGCACAGCGCACCCGTGGCCCGGCCTTCGGCTGCCGGCGCGGCTACTAGTCTGGCGAAAGCGCCGCGCCGGGTCAACGCCGGCGCTTGGCAGCGCGGCCGGCCGGTGGTAAAAACGGCCGCCATGGCCGACCGCCGGGCGCGCGCTGCCGTCGTGGCCAGCCTGCTGGGCTGGACGCTTGATGCCTTCGATTTCTTCCTGCTGGTGTTCGTGCTGGCGCCGGTGGCGGCGGAATTCCATCGCCCGCTGCGCGACATCGCGCTGGCGCTCACCGTCACGCTGGCGCTGCGGCCGGTGGGCGCGCTGCTGTTCGGGCTGGCGGCCGACCGCTGGGGTCGCCGCGGCCCGCTGATGGCCGACATCCTCTTCTACTCGGCCGTCGAGGTGGCCACCGGACTGGCCCCCGGCTACCGCAGCTTTCTGCTGCTGCGCGCGCTCTACGGCATCGGCATGGGCGGCGAATGGGGCGTGGGCGCCTCGCTGGCGATGGAGTCGGTGCCGGCGGCACGGCGCGGGCTGGTCTCGGGGCTGTTGCAGGAAGGCTATGCGGCCGGCTACCTGCTGGCAGCGCTGGCCTACGCGGTCGTCTTCCCGCGCTGGGGCTGGCGGCCGCTGTTTTTCGTCGGCGGCCTGCCGGCCCTGCTGGTCCTCTACATCCGCGCGCGGGTGCCCGAGCCCGAGGCCTGGCAGCGCACGCGGCTGGCCGACTGGCGGCAGTACACCGCGGCGGCCCGCCGCGCCGCGCCGCGCTTCGCCTATCTGGTGGCGCTGATGGCGGCGATGAACCTGATCTCGCACGGCACGCAGGACCTCTACCCGACCTTCCTGCAGCTCGAGCGCGGCCTGGGCGCGCACGCCACCGCCGCCATCACCGTCGTCTCGATGCTCGGGGCGATTGCCGGTGGACTGGTCTTCGGCGCGTTCTCCGACCGCCGGGGCCGCCGGCGCGCGATGCTGCTGGCGCTGGCCGGTGCGGCCGCGGCGGTGCCGCTGTGGACGGCGGCGCGCACGGCGCTGCTGCCCGCCGGCGCGTTTCTGATGCAGTTCATGGTGCAGGGCGCCTGGGGCGTGATCCCGGCGCACCTGAACGAGCTGGCGCCGGCGGCCCTGCGCGGCGTCTTTCCCGGCTTTGCCTACCAGCTCGGCGTGCTGCTGGCCTCCGCGGTGGAGGTGATCGAGGCGGCGCTGGCCGAGCGGATCGGCTATCGCGGCGCGCTTGCCGCCGTCGCGCTGGTGGTGCTCGCGCTGGGCGCCCTCGTCATCGCCGCCGGCCCCGAAGCCCGCGGCCGCAGCTTTCTCGGCACCTCTGCGAGCGATGCAGTAGAATCCACTTCTCAGCCTGCAGCGAGGAGGTCTGCATGACCGATCATCCGCCGGCAGCCGCCACGTCGGTTGCTCCGGCCGTGCTCGAGGCGCTGGCCGAGAAGGCGCGGCGGCTGCGCATCCATTCGCTCCGCATGACCACGCGCGCCGGCTCGGGCCATCCCACCTCGTGCCTGTCGGCCGCCGAGCTGGTCGCCGCCACCTTCTTCTACGCCATGCGCTTCGATCCCGAGCGCCCCGACGATCCCGCCAACGATCGCTTCGTGCTCTCCAAAGGCCACGCCGCGCCGATCCTCTACGCGGCGCTGGCCGAAGCCGGCGTCTTCCCCGTGGGCCGGCTGGCGACGCTGCGGCAGTTCGCCAGCGAACTCGAGGGCCATCCGACGCCGCGCGTGCCCGGCGTGGACGCCGCCACCGGCTCGCTCGGCCAGGGCCTCTCGGTCGCCGCCGGGCTGGCGCTGGGCGCGCGCCTCGACAGCCTGCCCGTGCGCGTCTACGTCCTGCTGGGCGATGGCGAGCTGGCCGAAGGCAACATCTGGGAAGCCGCTGCCTTTGCCGCCCACTACCGCCTCGACAATCTCATCGCGCTGGCCGACATCAACGCCCTCGGCCAGAGCCAGCCCACCATGTACGGCCACGAGCTGGAGATTTACCGGCAGAAATTCCAGGCCAACGGCTGGCAGACCGAAGTGGTGGACGGCCACGCGCTCGAGCAAATCGTCGCCGCGCTGGACCGCGCGCGCGCCGCCGGCCGGCCCGCGGTGATTCTGGCGCGCACGATCAAAGGCCACGGCGTCAGCTTTATTGCCGGCAAAAATGGCTGGCACGGGCGCCCGCTGAGCGCCGTCGAGCTCGAGCGCGCGCTGGCCGAGCTGGGTCCGGTGCCGCCCGAGCCGGCCGTAGAAACGCGCAGCTACGAGCGCACGCTGCCTGCGCCGCCGACCGACTTCCCGGAACCGCCGCCGCCCGACTACCAGCCCGGCCAGCGGGTCGCCACGCGCGAGGCCTTCGGCACCGCGCTGGCGCGGCTGGGAGCGGTGGTGCCGCGGCTGGTCGTGCTCGATGGCGACGTGCAGAACTCCACCTACACGCAGAGCTTCGCCGCCGTCTACCCCGAACGCTTCTTCCAGGGCTACATCGCCGAGCAGAACCTGGTGGCGACGGCGGTGGGACTGGCGGCGCGCGGCTGGCTGCCGGTGGCCGCCACCTTCGCCTGCTTCCTCTCGCGCGCCTACGACCAGATCCGCATGGCCGCCATCAGCCGCAGCCACATCAAGCTCTGCGGCTCGCACGCCGGCATCTCGATCGGCGAAGACGGGCCCTCGCAGATGGGTCTCGAGGACCTGGCGGCGCTGCGCGCCATTCCCGGCTCGACCGTGCTCTACCCGGCCGACGCCGTCGCCGCCGACCGGCTCACCGAGGCGCTGCTGCGGCGACCCGGGATCGGCTATCTGCGCACGACGCGCCCGAAAACGCCCGTGCTCTACAGCCCCACCGAGGCCTTCCCCGTGCCCGGCTTCAAGCTCGTGCGCCGCACCGACGACGACAGCGTCGCCGTCATCGCCGCCGGCATCACCGTCTACACGGCGCTCGAGGCCGCCGACGAGCTGGCGCGCGCCGGTATCGGCGTGCGCGTCGTAGACCTCTACTGCGTCAAGCCGGTGGACGGGCTGGCGCTGGCCGTCGAGCTGGGCCGCACCGGCCAGCGCATCGTCGTCGTCGAGGATCACTACGCCGAAGGCGGCGTGGGCGAGGCCGTGCTGGCGGCGCTCGGGGCCGCCAACGCCCTGCCGCGCGTCTGGCGGCATCTGGCCGTCACGCGCCTGCCGCACTCAGGAAGCCCCGAAGAGCTGCTCGACGCCTTTGGCCTGTCGGCACGCGCCATCGCCGAAGCCATCCGGCGCGTGCTCGCCGCCTAGCGCGCCATGCCGGAAAAGCCCGTTCTGGTCGGCCTGTTCCCGGAGACCGTCGTGCTCGGCCCCGACGATCAGGTGGTCTGGATGTCGCCGACGGCCCCGCTGCGCATCGAGTTTGACCCCAAACGCTGCCCGTTCCACTCGAGCGTCTTTCAGGCGCCGCCGAACACGCGGCTGCTCAGCGGGCCGCCGCGGCCCGGCGCGCGCCCGGGCAGCTACCGCTACCGGGTGGCGCTGGGGGATGTGGTGGTCGGTCGCGGCGAGGTGATCGTGCGCGAGCGCCGCTAGCGCGCGACGGTGTTTTCCGCAAAGCACCAGTGGACGAACGCCGGCCCGAAGGTGGCCCGCGTCGCCGCCGGCACCGCACTCTCCTCGATCGGACGGAACACGAACGCAATCTGCCCGTCGGGCTGCACCGTGGCCAGCAGGTAGCCGTAGACGTTGGTGCGCGCCTCGCGCGCCCGGCTGGCGTCGGCCGGCAGCCGGTAGCGCACCGCGCCGGCCGTGCCGATGATCCACGCCTCGAGCGGCCCGCCCTGCGCCCGCCAGTAGTCGGTGTTCATCGCCCCGGCCACGTAGAAATGATCGTGCGCCGCCACCACGTAGACGTGCTTGCCCGCCTGCTGGAGCGCGATCAGCCGCCGGCCCAGCTCCCGCCCGGTGGCCAGCCCCGCCGGCGATTCCTCCATCCCGTGCCCGCCCGAGAGGCTGTCGGGCAGCGGCTTGTGCAGCCCCACCACGACGGCGCGAATGGCCGGATCGCGCGCCGCCTGCTCGAGCCGCCGCTCGATCCACCGCATCTGCTCGGCATCGAACTGCTCGGCCGAGGCGTTGTCCAGATTGAGAAAATCCACGCCGCCCTCGACCCAGTGAAAATAGGTGTGCGGGCGGAAATCGCGCGGATCGTCGGCCAGCCGCTGCGCGCGCACCGCCGGCGCATTGAACCAGTCGGCAAACCACACCAGCAGCGCCTCGCGCGTCATCGGCGGAATCACATCATGATTGCCCACGCCCAGATAGACCGGCAGCGTGCCGAAGGGCCGCAACTGGTGCTCGATGAAATCGGCCCAGGCCTGGTCGAGATAGTCGCGAATGGTCGGCGGACGGCTGCGCCAGGCCGGCAGATGCTGGAAATCTTCGTCAAAGTCGTAAATCTTGCGGAAATCGCCCAGGTGCCAGTAGAACCGCGCGCCGTCGGCCAGCACGCCGGCCGCGATCGCCGGCATGACCACATCGCCGCAGTTGCGCGAATCGCCCGAGACGGCAAAGCGCCAGACGCCGGCCGCCTGCTGCGCCCGGGCGCCCGGACCCGCCCCGGCCGCCACCAGCGCCAGCCCGCCGCCTGCCAGCACCGCCAGGCGCAGAATGCGTTGCAGGCCCTTGCTCATCATCGCGCGCCATTCTACCACCCACCGCCACAGCAACGGTCCGAAAAAGGAACCGAATCGCGACGTTCAGGGATAGCGTGAGCCCGCGCGGCCACCGCATCCGTGAAACTAGCTGAACCGGTCGTGCAGCCGTCGACGATACCGGTCAAATTCGGCCGGGAGAAGATCGATGATCCTGCGCGCATCCATGGAATCCAGATCCCAGGTCCGATCCAGCTGCATCACGATCGCTCCGAAGCGCCGTACAGAACCCGGTCCTCTGGAAGCAGCCCCGCGCAGGGGTATGCCGCGATCGCGATCAAAGTACAGAAGCGTGGCGGCCTCAAGCAGCGGCTTTGCCTGCACAAGAACGGGTCGCGAGGTAATCTGCTCCCAGATTTCGTCCTGTCTGCTGACGGGACCCCAGAGCAGAAGCATGGCAGCGTCAGGATTGTCACGGAAAGCCCGGTAGATCTCAAACGGTCCCTGCAGCGCATGCCGGTATCTCCGGAATCCGCTTTGATCCGGTATATAACGCGCCTCCGCGGCCGGCTTTCGCAGTCCGTTTTCCTCCGGTGGACAGACCGAGTCAAAAAACAGCAGAGTCAGCCAGGCCCAGAGTTCCGGTCCGGACAGGGGGTCTGCCAGCCCACCGAGCACCTGATTCAGATACTCGCCCGCCTCCAGCCGTGTGTGCAGAGCTCGCTCTTCGATCTGCAGACGACCCGAGCCGGTCACCGACCTCGTCAGATCGGGATCCTCCAGCAGGTCCCGGGGGATTTCCCGGGAGGGATCCTGCTTCAATTCGTTGAGAAAATCGCGGAACCGTGTCAGTCCATCTGAAGTAAACTGCCTCAGCTCGCGCATCATGGCTGCTCTTCGCCTCGTTCTCCGGCCACAGCAGCGCTGTATTTTTTAAGCAGAGAATTTTTTTCGCAGAACTTTCTCACCGCTTCGTTGATCCATTCTTCAACCTCATACTCCTCTGCACTCTCGGGCGGCGGAGGTACGCCCAGCCCTTCCTCTGCAAACCTTAACCAGTGACTCGGCCAGGTTTCTTCCTCATCCTCCTGCCCGCCCTGCTCGTATGCCCTTCTCAGAATCTGTCGCAGAACTTCGGGAAACACAGCGGCCCGAAACTCCGGTCTGTGCACGACAGACTCCGGGTCGGGCACACCGGCATTGATTTCGAGCAGGACGGGGCCTTCCCCGTTGTCCCAGTTCAGACGCCACAGCTCCCCGTCCAGATCAGCGCTGTACCGAACCGGAAGCAGGCAAAGCCCCGCCCTCTGTTGCTCGGTCGGAGTCCGGGGAACAAGGCCGTCGGCATGTGCGAGAATCCGGCCCGTGCCTCCGGGCTCCACTACCTTGACCCGAAACCGCACCGCCGTTGTGCCGGGGAAGTTCTTCAGCTGGAATTCAATGGGGCGGCGCAGACTGCCGATCCTTCCGAACTCGTGCCTCTCCTTGTAGAAATTCCGGTAGGCCTCAACACACAGCATCGCATCCACAGGAAAGTGGTACCGGTCCAGCCGGAGGTCCATCTGGCAGAAAACCCCGGCCCCGTCCTGCTGCAGGCAGATCACAACGTCCTCATGCCGCAGCTTCTGGCGGCCGGTGTAGTTAAACCTGCGCTTCATCGGACCCCTCCACCACCTCCGCGTCCACCTCGAGGTCCCGGTTGCCGTCAAATCCAGCGACGCTCACCCTGAAACTGTTCTGCAGGACCAGGATCTCGAGGCGGTTTTCCCTGCGGTGGGTCACGGTTGCGCCCGTGCAGCCGATGTCAAAACCGTCTGAGGAAAAGTCAAAATCAAGCGGGTCGTAGCGGGCGATTCCGCTGCCGCCGCGAACCGCGTAGCCTGCCAGCACGCGAATCGTTCGCCCGGCCAAAGATGCGCCCTGGGCGGGAGAAACGGTGAAGCCTCCATTGATCTTCTCCAGGCGCAGCGGCTGCTTTACCGGTGGACCTTTGCCCGAACCCGGGGTCCGCCGTCCGTCTCCAGCAGTGTTGCCGGGCTTCGCAGGCTCGGACGGTTGCGCCGAAAGCGGGAGGTAAAACACGTCAATTAGGGCCTGCCGGTCGGTCTGTCCGGCGCGGGGAGAGAGTCTCTCATAAAGCTCCCGGACCGAGTTCCTCACGAACCGAATGGTGTCCCTGCCGTACACATAGCGGTTGCGGAACTCTTCGGAACGTTCCTGCCACTCGCTGTGCCCATGGTCTTCTGAAAGAGCCAGCAGGTCGGCCAGAGGGCCATCGGGAATGTAGACCAGAGCCACGGCGTCCCGGAGGCTGAAATTTTCGGCCGCTTTCACGATATTCAGGTCGCGCCGGATAAACATCGGACGGACCACGCCGAGCTCCGGAACCCGCTGGAGATAAACGTAAAAGACCCCCTTTTCCGGCTCCCGCCCGCGGGGCTGAACCGGCAGCCTGACACTGAACGCAACGGGCTTTCGGTCGGCGAACTGCTGCTGAAGCGCGGCGAGCTGGCTGTCCGTCAGCGGCACCGCATCCCACTTCGGTGCCCGATCCAGGGAGGAGAACAACAGCGGCTGTGCGGATGTTTCGTTCTCAAGACCCCATTGTGCGAGCTGCAGAAAGGCACCGGTTGCCCGCGACTGCACGTCCTCCAGGTGCGCCACCTCGTCGGCGATGCTGGAGTCGTCAAGGGTGACCTCGGTTCGTCCGTCGTAAAGCTCCACACTCAGTGTTGCGTTGAGGATTGCGAAGAAATATTCTTTGATCACCGCTGTCCGGAGCTCGCCAAACTGAACATCGTCGACCAGATAGGGAACGACCACGGAGAGACCCGGTTCGTCCCTCCGTTCCAGTTGAAACAGTGCCTGAAAGCCTTTAATAACCGTGAGGTCGCACACCGGCAGGACAAAGCAATCCTCCGGCGTCTCCTTCCGGCCAAACGTGGCGTAGGCATCCCATTCGCGCCCGTCGAGCTCGTGGATGCGGGTCACCGATCGGCCCATGAGCAGGGCACGGGGCTGTTGGTCCCGAACCGTTAGCCCGAAAAAGCATCCGATCTCGCTCGCCAGATGAAAAACAGACTTCCCCACTCCCCACCGTCCGCGCCGGCCCTCGGCCTTTTCCGAGCGTCCGACGTTCCACCAGAACTGATAGAAGTGTCCGTTCCTGTCTCTCCGCGAGAAACCGCCTGTCAGTCCTGTGGTGCCGAAATCCTCGATGACGAGGCAGCGTATGCGCCTGCCCCCGGACGGCCAGGACAATCCGGCGGCCCCGGCGTGCTCCTGCAGGCCGCGAAAGAACCATTGCACATCGGGACTATCCGGGATCTCCGTGACACATACCCGGACGCGGACTTTTTCATTCGGCCGGGCCGCATCCAGAGAGTTCTGGATGGCCTCGCGTATGATCACGGCGGCGGGATCCCTCCGGATAAATCTTCCTTCTGTGGGATTCCGGCGCGGCTCGTCGTCCCGCAGTTCCCTGAAAATCCAGCCAGCTTCCACTGCCATTGCGCATAGCCCTCCGCTGACGGCGGCCCGTTACCGGGAGATCCCGGCGCGTCTCCACCTTTGCCGGGCCGCCTCGAGATGGTCCTCGATGAACTGCTCAAACGAAATCACGTTTCGCCCGCGCAGGCTCGCGCTCAGTCGCTGGCGCGGCACCACCAGGGTGATTTTCGCGCGCATCATCTCGCTCAGAACACGGTCGCCCTGTGGCGGCTCCAGAGTGGCCAGAAAAAACTGCGCCCCCTGCGCTCCTTCGGTGGCAATCTGCCGCCATCGCTCCCGCAAAGTCCTCTTCACGGTGAAAATCAGGCAGTCCAGAGGATTCTGCTCGAAGTATTCGGCAGAAGGAAAAATAAAATCGGGTTTCCCGTTAATCCGGGGGCTCCGTGCAAACGGCACCTCCAGTCGCGTGAACATCCACTCGAGCAGCATTTCCAGCGTTCTGCCCGCCCGGCTCCGCCGCCCCTGCGCCAGAGCCATGAAAAACCGATTCAGCAGGACCGCGTTCCCGGCAACGGCGTCGATGATGGCCCGGCGATCGTCCAGGCCCCGTGTGAGCCGGTCAAGAACCTCCGCCAGACTGCTGGATACCGCTCGTTCTTCGGCTTCCCTGTACATTCGGTGCGCAGCATCTTCGGCCTCCATCAGGATCGCACTGAAGTCTCTGCGGATGGCCTCCTGACCTCCGCCCCTCAGCCTGAGCACCTCCTTAAGGGCCCGCTCCGCAATGCTGCGCACGTCAGGAAGTCCACGGAGCATTCGGGCGATATCGGAACGGCCGGGGGTTCCCGAAGCGGTGCGCTCAGTCATGGCGTCTCTCCCTGAACCACGCGCAACCGAAGCGAAGGGGGCATTGCGCGCACCGGGGCACGGGTCTGCAGACAGCCCGGGTAAAATCCAGCAGTGCGTACCCAAACTGCCGGGCAGTGGGCCCCCGCGGCTGGATCCGCGCTGCCAGGCTTCGGAACCAGGCCGCGCGCCGCGTTTCGGGACCCGTCTGGAGCCCGAAATAACGGCCGTAAAGTCGCACAGCGTTCGCATCGATCAGCAGGGCAGGACGCCCGCAGTGGAAGAGAAGAAATGCGGAAGCCGCATAATCGCCCACACCCGGAAGCTGCCGCACCCCCTCGGGATCACAGGGCACCCTGCCCAGCACTGCCAGAACGCGCACCAGCTCGCCGATCTTCCGCGCCCGCCACTCCAGCCCCAGCGGACCCAGCAACCGCCGGAGCCTGCCCGTGCTGCTGGCGGCGGCGGCAGGAGCCGGAAACCGGCGCACAAATTCCCGGTATACCGGAAGAACCTGCTCTGCCCTTGTCCGCTGCAGCATCACTTCCGCAACGAGTGCGTGAAACCTGTTTCGTGTCGTGCGCCAGGGAAAGCGCGCGTAGTTCCGACGACCCCAGGCCAGAAGCACTCTCCGGAACGCATTCACCCGCCTTCCGCTGATATTCAGCATGCACCACGCACACAGGCGCCCTGCCGGTATCCCAGAGCCTCCAGAACCGCTCCGGCCAGAACCTCGACCAGCGGCACCACCACCGAGTTGCCGAACTGGCGGTAGGCCTGCGTGTCCGATACCGGGATCACAAAGCTGTCGGGAAACCCCATCAGCCGGGCGCACTCCCGGGGCGTCAGCCGGCGCGGCGGCCTGCCCCGCCCCTGCGCGATCAGGATCTCGGCGCCGTCCTTGTAGTACCGGGCCGACAGCGTGCGGGCGACGCCGTCCGGGTCGGCCAACCCGTAGCCGAACCCGTTGCCGCGCCGACGGTGTTTCTCCCGGTGCCGGCGCAGCGTGCGCCAGACCCTGCGCGAGAGCGTGTACTTCGTGTCGACCACGGGCTCGAGAATCTCGCCCAGACGGGGTCTTCTGTCGGGGACCTCCGGCCAGGCAAACCACACCGGCTCGCGGAAACCCACGATGTAGACGCGCTCGCGGTGCTGGGGCACCAGACGCGCCGCATCGATGACGCGGTAGTCCACGCGGTAGCCCAGCCCGCTCAGGGTCTCCAGAATGATGCGAAACGTTCGGCCGCCATCGTGGCGCACCAGGTGCCGGACGTTTTCGAGGAACAGCGCCCGTGGCCGCTTCGCCTCCAGAATCCGGCAGATCTCGAAGAACAGTGTGCCGCGTGTCCGGTCAACGAAACCGTGCGGCCTGCCGAGCGATCCCAGTTTTGACACCCCGGCGATGGAGAACGGCTGGCAGGGGAACCCGGCCACCAGAATGTCGTGGTCGGGGACCGCTGCCGCGTCCACCTCACGGATGTCCCCGGCGTCAGGAGGATGGCCGAAGTTGGCCTCGTAGGTCAGGCGGCAGAACCGGTCAACCTCGCACGACCAGACGCAGCGTGCACCGGCACGCTCGAAGGCCAGACGTGTGCCGCCGATGCCGGCGAACAGGTCCGCGAAGACGGGCGGAGACATGCGGGGTTCGGCGTGGACGACGTGAAGATCAAACGCCAGCTGCTGTGTGGTGCTCCAGAATTCTAGCTGCCGCCTCGTCACGCTTCCGCCGGAATCCTGCAAAACTGGCTGGCCGCATATTATCTTCGCCAGGTTTGCGCCGTCAACACTGTTTTACCCCTACCTCCCGGTGCGCCCACGATCGTTTCTGGCCGGTGGTAGAATCGGGCGGCGTGGTGCGCCGCGTCTTCACCGTCAGCGCCACCGATCTGGTCTTCCTCCGCGAGGAATGCCCGCTCTGCTTCTACCTGAAAGTGGTGCACAGGCTGGGGCGGCCGGAGCGGCCGCTGCCGCGCATCTTCAATACGATTGATGCGGCCATGAAGCAGCGGCTCCCAGCGCTGCTCGGCCGGGGCACACTGCCGGCGGGTCGGGTGGCGACGCCACCCGGGGAGCTGCGCTCGCGCCGGCTGCGGGCCGGCCGTGTGGACTGGGTCCTGCGCGGGCGGCCCGATGCCGTCGTCGCGCTCGACGGCGGCGGCTACGCCGTGGTGGACTTCAAGACCGCCGACAACGCCGATGCGGAGCTCGCCGCGCGCTACAGCCCGCAGCTCCACGCCTACGCCTGGGCGCTCGAGCAGCCGGAGCCGTCGCAGGCGCCGCTGGGGCCGGTGCGGACGCTGGGCCTGCTGGTCTTCACGCCGGCGCGGTTCTCGCTGCGCGGGGGCGACCGCGCCGGGCTGCACGGCGGGCTGCGCTGACGGGCCCGCCGCCCGCGGCGGATCCGCGCTGCCTCTGGTGCCGCTACCGTGGCGCCGCCGGCCGCGACTAGATTAGCTCAAAGATAATCCCCGCCAGCTCCCAAAAGAATCGTTGACACCCCGCACCGGCGGCGGTAGGCTCGCCTGTGCACGTCCATCCCGTTTCCCCCGGAGGCTGTCGTGGCCACACGCAAAAAGCCCGCCCCGCGTCCCACCCGCGCGCAACTGCAGCGCCTGCGCCAGACGCTCGAGCGCCTCGAGCGCGCCCACCGCGAAATGCACCTCCATCTGCGGGCGGTGCGCCGCCAGATCGAGGGCCCGTTCATGTTCATCGCCTGAGGCACCGATGCGACCGGCGCGGCTGCGACGGGCTGCCGGCGTGCTCTGCGGCTGGCGGCGCGGCCGGCTGGTGCTGATCAGCACGCGCACCAACCGCTGGGTGACCGCCTCCCCGCTGGCGGTGGCCCTGCTCGATGCGGTGACCGACTGGCAGCGGCCCGCGCAGGTGGCCGCGCAGTTCCCCGCCTACGCGCCGGCCAGCGTGCGCCGCGCGCTCGGCCAGCTCGAGCAGGCCACGCTCGTCGTGCGCGAGGCGACGGCCGCCGCCGCGGCCGATGCGCGCTGGCGCCGCCTGTGGGGCGCCTGGGAGCCGCTCGGCGGCTACCATCACGCCACGCGCGATGTGCGCTTCGTTCCCGCCGGCCGCACCACCGCGCTGATGCGGCAGCGGGCCGGCCAGCCGCAGCCGGCGCGCAGCAAGCGCTACCCGCGGGCGCCGCAGGTGGCGCTGCCCGTGCCGCTGGCGCCGGCGGTGGACTTTGCCCGCGTGCTCGCCGCGCGGCGCACCTGCCGCCACTTCGCCCCGGCCGCGCTGGGGCTCGACGCCGTCGCCACGCTGCTCGGCTGGACCTGGGGCGTGCGCGGCTATCTGCACTCGCCGCTGTTCGGGCGGCTGTTCCACAAGACCAGCCCGTCGGCGGGCGCACGCCATCCCGGCGAGGTCTATCTGGTGGCGCTGCGCGTGGCGGGTCTGGCTCCGGGCATCTACCACTACGACCCGGTGCACCACCGGCTGGCGCGACTCCGCCGGGGCGACTTCAGCCGCCAGGTGGTCGCCTGGTGCGCCGGCCAGCGCTGGGTGGGCCAGGCGGCGGCGGTGTTCGTGCTGACGGCGGTGTTCCCGCGCGTGGCCTGGAAATACCGCCACCCGCGCGCCTACCGCGTCGTGCTGCTCGACTGCGGCCATCTGGCGCAGACCTTCTGCCTGCTGGCGGCGGCGCTGGGCCTGGGGGCGTTCATGACGGCGGCGCTGGCCGATACGGCGATCGAGCGCGCGCTCGGCGTCGATGGGGTGGGCGAATCGGTGCTCTATGTGCTCGCCGCCGGTGTTGCGGCCGACGAGGAGGCATCGAGCGCGGCCAGCCGCCGGCGGAGATCGGCGACCGGGGGCAGGTCGGCATCGGCCTGATGCCAGCGTGCGGCGACGCGCTCGAGCAGCGGCCGCGCCGCCTCCGTGTGGCCGCGATCCTGCTCGAGCGCGCCCAGGCGATATTCGGCCAGCACCACTTTCCAGAAGCCGGGGCAGTCTTCGGCACAGGCCCGCTCACCGCTCCGCTCCACCAGGCGCCGCAGCGCCGCGGCGGCCAGCCCGGTCTGGCCCTGTGCGCGTGCGGCTTCGGCCATCAGCTCGAGACCCAGTACGGAGCGGTACACCTCGGCCGCCTCGCGCGCCCGCTCGAGCGCCTGCGCCGACGCGCCGGCCGCCAGCGCCAGCTCGGCCGCGGCCACCGCGCGCGCCTCCGACTGCGCCAGCGTCTGCGGGCCCTCGGCCAGCTCGGCCGCCATCGCCTCGGCCACCTCGAGCACGCCGGCGCGCGCCGCCACCCGCAACCGTAGCAGGCGCAGCCAGAAATCCGTGGGTTGAGAGCTGGCCTGGCGCACCCAGCGCGCCGCCTCGGCACGCTGGCCCAGGGTCAGCAGCAGCTCCACCTGCCGCGCCAGCGCCTTCTGCTCGACGGCGCGGCTGGCGTGCAGTTCGGCCACCGTGCCCGCGGCCTGCGCCTCGACCAGCGCCTCGGCCACGCGCCCGGCCGCTGCCAGCCGGTCAGCCAGCAACAGCCGCCCCAGCGCTTCGGCCTCGCCTCCGGCCAGCACGAGCGGCTCGATGTGTTCGGTGGCCTCGTCCTCGCGTCCGGCCACCAGCAGCACCAGCGCCAGCAGGAACCGCATGTGCAAATCGCCGGGCAGACGGGCCAGCAGAGCGCGCGCGGTGGCCTCGGCCGCGGCCAGCTCGTTGTTGCGGAGCTGCTGCCGCGCCAGGTTCATCGCTACGCGCGAGTGCGGCAGCGCGGCCACCGCACGCCGGGTGGCGGCGATGGCGCCGGCATAGTGGTGCCGCTCCTCGAGCACCACGCCCAGATTGACCAGCAGAATCGGATCCTCGGGATGACGCGCCACCAGCGCGGCAAACTGCCGCTCGGCTGCGGGCAGGTCGCCCTCGTAATAGGCGCACAGTGCGGCGGCGCGTTCGCGCTCGAGCGGCGTCGTGCGCGTCCCGGCCAGGGCCGCCGCCCGGCGTGCGCTGTCGAGGCCCCGGTCGCGGTCGTAGAGATGGCAGTAGGCCGCCGCCAGCGCGAGATGCGCCATGACGAAGTCGGGGTCGTGCGCCAGCGCCCGCTCGAGCAGTGCCACTGCCTGGAGCAGATCGCCCCCCAGCAGTTGCACGCGGCCCAGCGTGAAGCAGCGCAGCGCCTCGAGCGAGGGCGTCGTCACGCGCTCGAGCGGCAGCGTTCGCTCGACCACGGCGGCCGATTCGCCCAGGTGTTGCCGCAACTGCCGCACCATCCGGTCCAGCACGCCCAGCAGCTGCTCGGGCCGGGCAAAGCGGCGCCGCAGCCCGCACAGGCGCTGGCCGGTGCGGTCGTGCAGCTCGAGCAGCAGGACGTAGCTGTGGCCCAGCCGGTGGAGCGCGCCCGTCAGCAGCGCCGCCAGTCCCTCGCGCTGACACAGCTCGAGCCCCACCGCCACGTCCACCTGCCGGCCCGGCGCGCCCATTCGCTCGAGCGCCTCGCCCAGCCGCGCGCGCGGAAACACCGCCAGCCCGGGCGCCTGCTCGAGCGCGGCAAAGACCAGCTCGGGCAGCGTGCCTTCAAACGCTGCTTCGCCGGTGTGATTGGCCAGCGCGCCCACCAGCACCTGCACGCGCCCGGCCGGCTGCGGCCGCGGGCGTGGCTGCAGGGGCCGTGCCAGCGCCCGCCCCAGCGCCGCGGCCGAAGGAAAGCGCCGCGCCGGCGTCCGCTCGAGCAGCCGCAGGATGATCGCCTCGAGCGCCGGCGACAGCTCCGGCCGCACCTGCGCGGGCGGCACCGGCTGGCCGCGAACGATCGCGTGCTCGAGCGCCTCGACGCTGCGCTGCGGGAAGGCGCGCCGTCCGGTGGCCAGCTCGTAGAGCACCGCCCCGGCCGCCCACAGGTCGGTGCGCTCGTCGAGCGCGCCTCCGCGCCACTGCTCGGGCGCCATGTAGGCCAGCGTGCCGGCCGCCGCCGACCGCAGCGCCTGCCCGCTCTGCGTCTCCGCCACCGGCTCGAGCAGACAGGCCAGCCCGAAGTCGAGGACTTTGAGACGGCCGCTGGCATCGAGGCGCAGGTTGGAAGGCTTCAAATCGCGATGCAGGATGCCCTGCGCATGCGCGGCCGCCAGCGCCGCCGCCAGCTCGATGCCCAGCCGCCGCACCTCGGCTTCGGCCAGCCCGCGCGGATGCGCCGCTACCAGCTCGTCGAGACCCGGGCCCGCCACCAGCTCCATCACCAGAAACCACCCGCGGTCGCACCGGCCCACGTCGTAGAGCGCGGCAATGCCGGGATGGTTGAGCCGCGCCAGCAGCCGCGCCTCCTGCTCGAGCCGGCCCGCCTCGGCCGCCTCCAGCCGCATCAGCTTGATCGCCACCGCGCGCCCCAGACGTTCGTCGCGCGCCCGCCAGACTTCGCCCAGTCCGCCGACGCCCAGAGGCGCTTCGAGGACATAGGGACCGAGGGTCGCAGGGGAGGCCATCGAGAGGGAGCCTGCTTCGAGGCTACGCCGCTGCAGCCGTGGTGTCAACGCCCATGCACGGCCCTGCGCCCGCACCGTGGACATGCTGCATGCTCAGTGATTGGCCTGACATGCGGCGGCTGCGTCGCGACGAGCCCTTCAGGCAGTCCCGCGTACACGCGCACCCTCAGACCCTCGCCCTTCTCCGAGCAGAAAGCCCGTGCGGCCCTGCCACTTTCCTGTGAGGTGCACGCCGGACGCGGCGCTGCGGGGACTGGTCGGGGAGATTCAGCTTTCTTCTTCTTTTTTTTTCTTCTGGAAGAAATGCGTACACTCGGTCTCGAGAAATACCCAGCTTCCCGGAAATGGCAGTCAAGGAAAGGCCCTGCTTGCGCAGCCTGTGAGCCTCGGTGCGTAGCCTTTCTTCCTCTTTCGGTAATACATCGATGGTGTACATGGCATCTGCGAGACTTATGATCTCGTCCACGGGAAGATTTCCATACTCATCGCCAGCCATAGTTTCCAATAAGTAGCTGCGCTGAGAGTACGTCTTGCACCTGCTGAACTGTGGATGGGACGCCAGGGCCGCAGCCCACTTGCGCACAGGGGTTTTGTCCACCTCAAAGGTGTAAATAACCTCTGCACGCCTGACGATATCTTCTACGGGAAGTTTTTCATACTCCTCGCCAGCGATGGTCTCCAGAAGATACTTGCGCTCATCATCGCCTCTACACGCACTAAACTTCGGATGGGAGGCCAGGGCCAGAGCCCACTTGCGCAGGCGGTTCCTGCGTACTTCTGGCGGCAGTTCTTCCTCTTCCTCATCCTCTTCGAGGGCCGAGACCAGCTCTTCAAAGGCATCGAACCATTCCGGATACAAACGATAAACGTGCATGGTGTCCTGCAGATAAAAACCCAATTCAATCTCTGCGATAAGCCCGACCTTGTCCCGAAATCTTTCAATTTTCCTTTCGAGATCCGGGTCATACGATTCGGCAGATTCCGCCCTTGCGCGTGCGGCCTCCAGTGCCTCATCGACCTGAAACTCCTCAAACTGGGCCCACGACATATAGAGAACTTTGACGCCGGCCGCAACTGCTACGTTGATAAAGTTTTCCCAGCCCTTTCCCTGTTCGTTGATCCAGAGAAGATCGTCTTCGCGATCGCCCAAGACGGTGTAAAAGATGGCGAGGCCCGCCTGCTGCGCATGGTGGCGGATATCCTCGATGGTCTGCAGCAATGGATCGCCCCTCATACGGGCAGCCTCCCGTAGCCACCCCAGATGCATGCCACACTCGAGCCCGGCTGTCAGAGCCGCGCGGTGGAACAGTTGTGGAGATTGCAGCCGGCCGGCTCCATCTGGACCACGACCGACAGCCGCGGGGAGTTCCACTTCCGTCTCCCCCGGCCGCCGGCCGCCTATCTGGTCGCCACCGGACGGAGCGCTCTCGGACGGCTGAGTTGCCCGGCGACCGACCTCACCGTGGCCGGCACCATGCCGGCCTGGCCGGAGCCGCAGCGGCTGGAGTGCCGTGTGCCGGCTCTACCGCAGCCGACCGGCGCCGGCCGCTAGCGGTGCTTCAGTGGCCCGGCAGTTTCACCGCACAGCCGCTGCCACAGCTGCCGCCGGGCTGCGTGGAAATGCCGTTGGTCTCGTCGGTCAGCACGATGCCGGTATAGCTGACCGAAACCAGCGTCGCCGTGCTGCCCGAGCTGCAGCTCACGCCGGGCCAGCCCACCGGCGACAGCGCCATGCCGCTCTGCACGACGCCCTTGTTGCTGGCCGTTTTCGCCGCCGAGATCGTGGCCGTATCGGTCAGGGTCTGCTGGCTGATCGCCGTGGCGTGCTTGCCGCTGCCCACCACACACGCCCAGGTGGCCGAGCGATTGGCGACGAGTGAATAGTTCACGGTCTGGCCGGGCGTCAGGCCGGTTTCGGTGAAGTTCACCACCAGAAAGCCGTTGCTGTTGACGCCGGCACTCGATTTGGTAAACGTGGGTCCGCTGGCGGCTGCGAGGGCCAGGGCCAGAAACAGTACGCGCATCTTCTCCTCCCACCGTGCCTGTCAACCAAACAATCGTTTGGTTCGCGCGGCCGGGCCCGGTGACGGCTCCTCGCGAGGGATCACGCCGTCGGCCGGACGCCCCGACCTGCCTGCGGGACGCCGCATGCCCCTGCCCGGCGTGCGCGCCTGATGACTCTGGCATTGAGTTTACGCGTCGGCGCCGCGGCTGCAAGAGGTACGCGGGTTCTGGTACGACCGGGCAGCTATTACTCGGCGCAGCATCAACTCCGACGATATTGACTCTGAGATAAACACCGTAGCCCCCGCGGCAGCCTTCCCGCGTACCTGATTGGGCAACTCGCGCGGCCGGCCCCGCGGACCTGCCCGGCCAGCCTGCTAGACTCCCCCGCGCACCTGCCCGCCAGGTGCCGCACGGGAGGACTCGGGGATGCCGTCCGACACAGCCACCCTTGCGCCGCTGGTGGCCTTCGTGGCGCTGAGGGAGCCAGCCAGCCTGTCGGATGAAATGTGGCTGAGGACAGCGTTGCTGGCGTCCTCGCGGGTGCTGCTAATACGCAATCTCCCCAGGCTGCTGACGGGACCTAACGCTGCGCTGCCGCTGCTGGCGCGGCGTGCGAGCCGGCTGCCTGACGCCCCATGAGCCGCACGACCATCGCCGCACCCGACACCTGTGCTCGCCGCCCGCCGCGCACCGCCGAGAAAATCGGCTTCGCCCTGGCCTGCCTGTTCGCCACAGCCGCTCTGCTGGGCGGCGTCTATATGTCCGTCGGGCGGAACAACGGTCCGCCCGACTTCAGGATGTTTTACGCCGCCGGACTCATTGCGCGCCACTACGGGCCGCAGCACCTCTACGACCCGCTGCTCCAGCAGCGCATCGAGCTCGCGCTTTCATCCGGCGCCCAGCTTCTGGTCTACAATCACACCCCACTCGAGGCGCTACTGTTCTGGCCGCTGGCGGCGCTGCCGTTCCGCGCCGCCCTGCTGGCGTGGTCGGCGGTGACGCTTGCCGTGTTCGCTGCCTCCCTGCTCGGCCTCCGCTCTACGGGCCGCCGCCTGCAGTCGCCTTTCCATGTCGCTTTCAGCATCATCGCCGGCTTGCTCCTGGTGGCGGTCCTGAGCATCGGTCAGGACACGATCTTTCTGCTGCCGGTCCTGCTGGGCGGCCTGTTGCTGCTCCAGCGGGGCCGCGAAGCTGCTGCCGGAGCAGTGCTGGGGCTGGGCCTCTACCGCTTCGAGGTGATGCTGCCGCTGCTGGCCATCTTCGCCCTGCGGCGCCGCTGGCGGCTCCTGTCTGGTGCTGCAGCGGTCGCCGCACTGGGACTGCTCGGTTCGTGGGCGCTGGTGGGCACCGCCGGCCTGCGCGCGTATCTGCAGCTCTTGCTGGCCAGCGGCCAGGTCAAAGGCGGCTGGGGCGGAGTCGATCCGGTCTCGATGCCCAATCTGCGCGGGTTGCTGGTGGTGCTGCTGGGTGGGGTGCTGCCGCCGCGGCTGCTGCTGGCCGTGATCGTGCTCGCCTCGGCGGCACTGCTGCTCTGGGCTGCCCGCTGCTGCACCGCCCTCGATGCCCCCGGCGATCCTCGCCTGCCCCTGCACTACTCCATCGCCATCACCGCCGCCCTGCTCGCCAGCTACCATCTTCTTGTTTATGCGCTGACGCCTCTCATCGTCGCCGCCTTCGTTGACGCCACCTTCGCCGCGCCCGGAAAGCTCTTCAGGCTCCCCTCGATGCTGCTCGTTCCGCTGCTACTGGCGCCCTTTGCCGTAGCGCTGGGCGCGCGGCTTGCATACGCCTGGGGGGCGCCGCTGCTCCTTGGCTTCATGCTGCTTTTGGCGCGGCGTGCGCGGCGGCTGCCTGACGCCCCATGAGCCGCACGACCATCGCCGCACCCCAGACCGGCGCCCGCCGCAGCCACCCGCCGCGCACCGCCGAGAAAATCGGCTTCGCCCTGGCCTGCCTGTTCGCCGCCGCCGCCCTGCTGGGCGCCGTTTGCCTGGCTTCATGGGACAGCAGCCAGCGGTGGGACTTCGAGGCTTTCTACGTTGCGGGGACCATCCTGCGCACCGCCGGCCCGGGCCATCTGTACGACGTGGCTTTGCAGCAGCGGATGAGCTCGGCGCTATATCCAGGACATCTGTTCCTCGCCTACTTCCATACGCCGCTCGAGGCGTTGCTGTTCTGGCCGCTGGCGGCGCTGCCGTTCCGCACGGCCCTGCTGGTGTGGTCGGCGGTGACGCTCGCCGCGTTCGCCGCTTCCCTGCTCGGCCTGCGCTCTACGGGCCGCCGGCTGCAGTCGCCCTTCCATTTTGTCTTCAGTGCCTTCGCCCTACTATTTTTGGTGGCCGTCCTGGGCATCGGTCAGGACACGACCTTCCTGCTGCTGGCCGCGGTGGGCGGCCTGTTGCTGCTGCAGCGAGGCCGCGAAGGCGCTGCCGGAGCCGTGCTGGGGCTGGGCCTCTACCGCTTCGAGGTGATGCTGCCCCTGCTGGCCATCTTCGCCCTGCGACGCCGCTGGCGGTTATTGAGTGGCGCTGCAGCCGTCGCCGCACTGGGACTGCTCGGTTCGTGGGCGTTGGTGGGCACCGCCGGCCTTCGGGCGTATCTGCAGGTCCTGCTGGCCAGCGGCCAGGTGAGGGGCGGCTGGGGCGGTGTTTTCGTGGAATACATGCCCAACCTGCGCGGCTTGCTGGTGGTGCTGCTGGGTGGGGTGCTGCCGCCGCGGTTGCTGCTGGCCGTGATCGTGCTCGCCTCGGCGGCGCTGCTGCTCTGGGCCGCCCGCTGCTGCACCGCTCTCGATGCTCCCGGCGATCCCCGCCTCCCCCTGCACTACTCCATCGCCATCACCGCCGCCCTGCTCGCCAGCTACCACCTGTTTCCGGCGACCCTGGTGCCGCTGGTGCTGGTGGCCTTCGTGGCGCTGACCGAACCGGGCAGCCCACCGGCCGAACGCTGGCTGGCAGCCGTGTTGCTGCTGCCCTGGCGGCTCTGGCTACCGGTGGGTCCCCTCCTCGCGCTGCCGCTGCTCGTGCGGCGTGCGAGCCGGCTGCCTCATACCCCATGAGCCGCACGACCATGGCCGCACCGGCGGGTGCTCGCACGGCCTCTTAGCGCAAAGAAAATCCGGGGCTCGCGTGGCAGTCTGGCGGGCCGTTGCGCAAACACCTGCGGAGCGGCATCCGCACGCCGGCGCCGCCTCGCTGCGGGGGCTGCTGCCGGGACCTGCCGTCTCGGCGCCGCTGCCGCTACCGGCCCGGCACGCGCGGCGGCCCGCCGCAACGGCAGCGACGCACGGCAACGCCGGCGCAGTCGGCGGCTCCCTCCGCGCCGCAGGTGATCAGCAAAAAGAAAACGTCACGGCTGCGGCTACAGCCCGGCGGTGAGTGCCGTGCCCAGCCCTCGCGCCACCGTCTGCCCGAAGGTGTCCCAGAAACTCGGCTGGCCCGCAGCGGCGCGTTCGGCCACGCCCAGCGCGCCAATCGGCAGTCCCAGCATGCGGCCGAGCAGGTTGACGTCAATGCCGTAGAGCGACGCCAGCCCGCCGAGCCCGGCCATCTGGCGCTGGAAGGCCAGGTTCTGGTAGTCCAGGCTGGCCTGCCGCGCCGCGCGACCCAGTGCAGCCGCCTGCTGCCCGGCCAGGTTTTCCTCCTCGGCGGCGTAGCCGGCGGGATTGCCGGTGCGGGCGACGCGCGCCGCGGCGCTCTCGCGCAGTGCATCGAAGGCGCTGCGCATCGGCTCGAGCGCGGTTTGCTCGAGCGCGTTGGCCACCTCGGGCGCATCCCACTGCGCCAGACGCAGGTAGAGCGGCGTCAGTTGCTGGCGGGCAGCCTGATCGGCCGCCTGCTGGGCGGCGATCATCTGGTTGTAGAGCTGGGCCTGTTGCTGGGCCTGCTGTTGCACTTTTTTCTCGGCTCCGCGCGACATCGTCTCTCCTCCTAACGATCTGGGGGCGGCGCAAGCGGCCGCCAGTAGCAGGGCCAGTCCTCGCGCACCCATCCCAGGCGCACCAGGCGCCGGCCGAAACTCCGGGCCACCGGCGGGGGCAGCCAGCAGTGGGCGTCGGCCAGGCCGCGGCGCCAGAGCGCGCGGGTGCCGGCCCGCTCGAGCGCCACCAGCGCCGCCAGCCGCTCGGCCGGATGACCAACCGACCGGTCGGTCACCAGATAGATCTCCGCCGTCAGCCGTGCCAGCGCCGCCAGCGCCAGCCGCCCGCCCAGCTCGACCCCGGCCGCCAGCACCACCAGCGGATCCTCGAGCGACGGCAGGCAGAAGTCGAGCCCGGTGGCGTCGTAGAGCGCCCCGACGGCCGGCTGGTCGGCCGGACCCAGGATCCGCAGCCTCACGCCGCCGTCCGCGCCAGCCGCCGTCCGGCGACGATCAGCAGAGCGCCCGTCGCGCCCAGCCAGCGCGGCCAGCCCGGCGCCAGTGCCAGGGCCAGCGCCACCAGCAGCGCTCCGGCCAGCTCGAGCCGCGTCGTCACCGGCCAGCGGGCGAGCAGCTTCTGCAAACGGTTCATCGTCCCCTCCTTTTGCGGCCGGCCGCCGACGGCAGCGGCGGAATCGGCCGGTGCTGTGCGATCAGTGCAAACCGCGCCTGGAGGCCGCGCAGGCCGGGATCGTGTGCGTGGCGGCGGGCAAACTCCAGCACGCCCATGCCGGCCGCGCGGGCGCGGCGCGTGAGCGCGCCGGGTCGGCGCACGGCCTTCTCCATCCAGTTCCTCATGGCTGTCCTCCTCCGGCAGAGCCTGTCCCGGGACCCCGCCAGCCGGCCCGCGCAAACGCCGCACGCAGCCGTGCGGCGCGCGTGGCGGCCTCGGCAATCCGCGCGCGCACGGCCGCCTCGACGTCCACGGGCTGGCCGGCGGGATCGAGGGCGTAGATGGTGTGGACGCTGCGGGCGCCGAGTTCGTCCTCGATGACGACGACGACGGCGCCGGCGGCGGCATCGAAGCTGCGCTGGACTTCGCGGGCCACGTCGGCCTCCTTTAGATGAGCTTGAAGTTATGCACGCGCACCCCGGCGGCCCAGTAGACGCCGTCGGGCTCGACGCGCAGGACCATCTTCTGCCCGGGCCGGCGCCGCCTGCGGCGTGCGGCCAGACGCACCAGCCCGGTGCGCGTCTCGATCAGCGCGCCCGGGCGCAGCCGTTCGGCCGGGACGAAGATGCTCACCAGCGTCCCCGGGGCCAGGCGCAGGCGGCGGCCATCGGCCAGCTCGAGTTCCACCCAGTCGGTGCACGGCTCCAGCTGCATTCGTGCGCGGGCGCCGGCCGGCAGCTCGAGCGGCGTGCCCGCCTCGACGCAGCCGCCGCTGCCCCAGTTGTTGCCGCCACCACCGCTGGTGCCGCCGGTGCCGCCCGGGGCGACGGTGGTGACGCGGCCGACGAACACATAGCTGTCGGCGACCGCTGCGGCCAGGCTGCTCGTGGCGCGGTAGCAGCCTGCCGCCGTGTCCCACACCACGGTGTAGGTCGTCTGATACGCCAGCCCGGCCAGCGTGCCTGCCGGAAAGCTGCGCGTGCCGGCTCCGTAGCTCTGTTGCCAGGACGAGCCCGGCCCGCCGGGGCCGTAGACGCGAATGGTCGCCGTGCCGTTGCCGGCATCCACCGAATCCACCGTGGCGTTGTTGACGGCGTTGGACGGCGCATTCGCCGCCAGATCGTCCGAGCCGGCCACGCCGCCGCTCACCGCCACCGGCGTCGCCGCCGTCCCCAGCCAGGTGTAGGCCGACCAGTCCGAGGAGGGATACCGCGCCCGCGCGCGAAAATAGCGCGTCTGGTTGCCCAGGTTCAGCGTCACCGCCGTCGCTCCACCCAGCGGGTAGACCACCGTCGTGGCGGGATCGAAGGCGGGCGTCGAGGAAACCTCGAGGAAATACTCGATGCCCGCGCCGGCTCCCGGCGACGGCTCGAGGCGCACGGCGAAGACCCCGCGCGCCGCCGTCACCTCGATCCCGGCCGGCGGGGCCGGCGCCGGCAGCGACGTCGTGCGGCTCACGGCCACGCCCAGTTGCTGCTGCAGCTGGTTGAAGGCACCCACCAGCCGCAGCAGCGCGTCGTAGACAGCGGGTTGCTCGATGGCCAGGCGGTCGAGTCCGGGAAGCGTCAGCATCTAGTGCCTCGCGGCCAGCGCGCCCACGACGGCGCCGATGGCCATCCATTTCACCGCGCGGCCGGCGCGCTGCCAGAAGCTGCCGCGCACGGCCCGCAGCGCCGCATCGCGCTCGGTGCGCAGCGCGGCGGCGGTGCGATCGGCATCCTCGAGCTGGCGCTGGCAGGTCTCCAGCCGCAGCCGATCGGCGCGGCAGTCGGCGACGAAATTCCACAGCGGCGCAACGTCCTCGGCCGGAACGACCAGTTGCGCAGCCGGCTCGGGCACCGGCGTGCCGGCCGGAGGCGGCGTCGGAGCCGGCTCCAGATGCACCGGTGCCGGCAGGCCCGCGGCGGCCGGCAGTACCCGTGCGACCTCGGCCGGCGTGCGCACCTGGCGCCGCAGCGCCTCGAGCGCGCGCAACTGCTCGGCCAGCTCCGCCTGCGCGGCGCGCCGGTCGGCCTCGGCGGCGGCAATGCGCTGGCCGGCGGCAGCCAGGGCGGCGCGGAGCTGCTGCTGCTCGTGCCGCATCTGCTGCCACCCGGCAGCCGCCAGGGCGAGCAGCACCGCGGCTGCGGCCACCACCACCAGACCGCTCAGCCGCATCGGCGCCCCCGGCGCCGCCCGGCCGGCACCAGTCCCGTCTGCACGGCCAGCTCCGCCTCCTCCTCGGGATCGTAGAGCGGGGCCGCCACCGGCGGCCGCAGCGGATATTCGGTGCCCACCAGCGTGCGGGCGCAGCCGCAGCAGACCGCCTTGCCCTGCTTTTCCACCTCGGCCAGCCGGCCGCAGTCGCGGAAGAAGAAGCACGGCCGGCGACCGTCGTCGGCCTGCGTGTTTTCGGCAGCCGCCACGGGCGCGCAGCGCCCGGCCGACAGCACCTCACAGGACGCCACCGCCCACCCCCAGCAGGGCAAACGGGCCGAACAGGCGGTCGGGCCGCGTGCGTGCCTGGCCCGTCAGGGTATAGCTCGGAGCAATACCCGGAGCCGGCGGCGTCGCCGGCACCGGCACGTCGGCCGGACGCACCGGCGGCGCCGGCTCGGGCGGCCGTGCCGGCACCGGCGCCGGCGCGCCCAGGGCCGCACGCGCCAGCCGCCACGGCCAGCGGTTGACGGCCGCCACCGGCCCATCCGGCCAGCCCTCGGGAAAATCACCCACCGCGTAGGGACCGAACAGCGCTGCCATCATCGCCTCCGTTGCCGCGAGCTGATGATCAGCTCCTGAATGCCGCTGTTGCCGCGCGTGACCGCATCGCGAATCTCCCGCAGCAGCACCGTCTGCTGTTCGAGCACCGGGCGCAGCGACGCCTCCAGACACTCGCTCACCCCCTGCCGCAGCTCGCCCCGCCAGAACTCCACCGGACGATCGCCGGCGGTGCCGTTGCGGCCGCGCGCGGCCAGAAACTCGAAGACTTCCCGCAGCACCAGCAGCGCCAGCAGGCCGCCGGCGCCGATCTGCCAGGCCAGTTCATGCATAGCGTGCCCTCCGGGCCAGCACGCGGGCGGCGTAGTCGGGACGGCCGCCGCCGTTCCAGGCCGCGAGCGCCCGCGCCGGATCGCCGGTCGCGGCCAGCAGCGCTGCCAGCCGCCGGCAGCCGACGGCCAGGCCGGTAGCCGGCTCGCAGAGTTGCGGTAGCGGTCCGCGCCAGCCCTGCTCGCGCGCCGTCTGCCCCATCACCTGCATCAGGCCCCAGGAGAAGGCGCGGGCGCGCGCCTCGGTGGGATCGGCGAGCACGCCGCGGCGCACCAGCGGCGCGACGTAGCGGGCGTAGAACAGCGGCTCGTAGCGCACCGCCCAGGGATTCCAGCTCGATTCCTGCTCGCAGACGGCGCACACCAGCGCCGGCTCGAGGCCCGCCTCCCGCGCGGCGCTGCGCGCCAGCGCAATCAGCGCGGCTAGCTCCACGGCGCTCCCTCCGGCGACCACGGATCGGGCTTCAGGTAGACCACCAGCCGGCCGCCCAGCCGGAACCAGCTTCCCGCCGGCGCTCCCGGCGCCGTCGCCACACGCACCGCCAGCCGTTCGGCCGAGACGTTGAGCGGGAAGTCGTAATCGGCACTGCGGCCCGGCTGCGGCGTGACCACCCCGGCCGACAGCGCCACGGTGCCGCCGCTCGCGCTGGTGTCGGGCCCGGGGCTGGCGCAGGTGAAGCTGTTGGGCGACGGCACCGTCAGCACCGTCGTGATGGCGTCGAGCCCCGGGCCGAGGCCCCGCAGCTCGACCCGCTGGCCGGCCGCCAGTCCGTGCGGCGCCGCCGTCTGTACGGTCAGCAGACTGGCCGTGCGTGTGGCCGCCACCACCTGGCCGGCATCGGGCGCCACCAGCAGCGCTACCGCCACCGGCCCCGCGCCGGCCAGCCGCAGCCGCAGCCAGCCGTAGAGCTTGCGGCCGAGCGCGGCCGCGCCGAGGGCGTCGGCGCCGGTGAGGAACGCCGTGGTATAGCTGGCGGCTATAGGCGCGCCGTCATCGGTGGCCACGCCGTCGGTCAGCTCGTAGATCTTCCCGCTGCCCGTCGGCCCGCCCAGCCACAGCCGGCGCGTCCCGTCGGGCCGCTCGACCAGCGCTGCCGTGGCCGCCGGCAGCTGCCAGGGCACCCAGCCGCGCGCCAGCGGCGCCTGCCGGAACAGGTACCAGCGCGAGGCCAGCGCGATGGCGTCACTGCCCCACTCGTAGTGCAGCGCCAGCACCGTGTCGGGTTCGGTCGCGCTGCCGGTGGGCACGCCCACCAGCAGCCGCCGCCGCGCCACGTCGGCCACTGCCCACAGCCGGTGCCCGGCGGCCCAGTTCACCCGGTCCCACACCGGACCCGGCCCCCCGGCCAGCCCGCGCCGGTCGGTGGCAATCTCCTGGCTGAGCTTCTGCGGCACCGACCCGTCGAAGCTGTAGACGCCCTCGCGCCCGCACAGCAGCACGGCGTCGTCGGCGGTGGCCACCCCGCTGGCCGACGGCGTGCCCACGCGGTCGCTGACCTTCTGCACCGGCCACAGCGCCGGCTCGTTGACGCCGTCGTCGGTGGTCACCCAGAGCGCGTTTTCCTTGACGAAGTAGAGGTTGTTGCGCAGGACGAAGGCGGCGGTGATGCGCTGGCCGTCGTCGGGACCCACCAGCAGCAGCCCGCGCACGCCGTCGTAGCTCTCGGGGTCGTTGATGCGGCTGGCGCGGACGACCGAGCCGGCCAGCTCGCCGAGCGCGGTGGGGGCGATCTGGATGTTGTCCACGATGAACCACCCGCCGGCGCTGGGCGTGCCGTCGGCGTAGACCTGCAGGACCAGGTCGTCGGGCACGGGATCGAGCGGCGGCGTCAGTTGCGCGGTGAATTCGGCAAAGCCGCCGGTGGGCGCCTGGGCGGCGCTGACGGCCAGACCCTGGGTCAGCAGCCCGGCCGAGGCGCTGGCCAGATTGATGCGCAGCGTGCCCTGGCTCAGGCCGCCGCCGGCCAGGATGCGGGCGCGCACGGTGTACTCGGTGTTCGGGGCGATCAGCGCGACGCCGGCGGCATCGCGCACGGCCGGCTGCGTGATCTTGCCGCGCACGGCCGAGCTGCCGTCGCCGGTGATGCGGTAGGCGTCGCCCCAGGCCACCTGCTGCGTTTCGCGGCTGCCGCCGGCGCCGGCCACCGGATCGGCCGTCCAGCCCAGCGGCACCGCGCCCGCCCAGCCGCCATCGAAGCCCAGATTGAGCCAGACGCCGCTCCTGCCGCTCCAGGTCCCCACGCGCTCGCCCCACCAGAACAGCCGGTTGTTGTAGGCGATCACGCCGTTCATCTCGGGCAGCTCGATCAGGTCAAACAGGTAGCCGGCCGACAGGCCGCCGAGCAGCGCCGCATCGGAGAAGTCCACGGCCACTTCAGTCGTGGTGTTGTCGGCGATGCGCATCGAGGAGGGCGACGACGGCGGTCCCGGGTCGAGGTGATAGAAGCTGGGCGCACCGGCCTGCCCGGCCGGGGTGAACAGCAGCAGCCGCGCCACGACGTTGGCCGGGCCGGTGGGGATGTTCTTCACCAGCGCCTTGCGTCCACCGGCCGCCGTCCACTGCCCCACCGGCGAAGGCCGCGTCCAGTAGCCCTGGCGTGTGACGAAGCTCACCGCCACCTGATGCGTGCCGGCGGCGATGCTGCCGACCGGCGTGGCCGTGCCACCGCTGGCGGATTCGTCGGGGCCGGCCTGGGCGTAGGCGAACGCGGTGGGACCGGTGACGGCCGTCACCGTCCAGGTCCCGTCGAAGCTCAGGCTGGCGCCGGAGGTGCCGGCGACGGTGACGCTGTCGCCCGGGCGGAGATAGTGCGGCGTGGCCGTGGTCACCGTCACGGTGCCGCCGGCACGGGTGGCCCCGACGATGTTCACCACCAGATCGCTGACCACCGGCGGCGCGCCCGGACCGTCCTGGCTGACGCGGTCCAGATGCACGCCGTCCCACTGCCGCGGCAGGTCCACGCCGACGATGCCGTCGCCCAGCGCCAGGTATTCGCGGCCGAAGGCGGTCACCGAGTGCGCCACGGCGCCCTGCGCCAGATCGGTCGCCACCGGCGCAAGCTGCCCGGGCGTGTTTTCGGCCCAGAGCCGGCCGAGCGCGTCGAGCGCCAGCAGCGTGCTGCGGTCGGGCGCGGGCCGGTAGGTTTTCAAATAGTTGATCGCCGGGCCGCCGGCGAGCGCCGGAAACTGCGCCACCAGGCCCGGCCGCGTCCGCACGCCGCCGCCCTCGAGCGTCACGTCCCGGCAGTCGAGTGCGGCACCCTCGGGCAGCGACTCCGGCGCCGCATTCGGCAGCCAGCCGCCGAACATCTCCAGCGCGTCGGGCAGAAAGCTTTCCGTGCTCATCGCCTCCCCCTGCCGCTACGGCGCCCGGCAGAACAGCACGCGGCGATAGGGCGGCACCAGCGTCGCCGGCGTGCCGGTGAAGACGGGCGCGCTGACGGTCCCGGTGAGCGTGGCGGTCTGGCCGGTGAAGGTGGGCTGGCTGACGGTGCCGGTCAGCGTCGCCGTCTGCCCGGTGAAGGTGGGCGCCGGCAGCGTGATCGTGTTGTTGCTGCCGGAAGCGATCGTCGTCCCCGCCAGCGCCGTCAGCGCGGCCGTGCCGTTGCTGGCCGTGCTCATCTTCGTCCCGGTGGCCGAGACGGTGATGGCCGAGACCGAGCCGGCCGGCGTGTAGGGGTTCATCGTCAGCGTCGGCTGACTGACGGTCCCGGCCGGCGTGTAGGGATTCATGGTGAGCGTGGGCTGGCTGACGGTGCCGGCGGGTGTGTAACTCGAGCTGCCTCCGGTGGTGCCGGCATCGCCGGCAGCGGCGGTGGTGCCCTGCGGGAAGCGGCCGGCGAAGCTGTCGTCCTCGACCAGTCCGGCCGGACAGGCCGCCGCGGCCACCAGCACCACGGCACCCGAGGGCAGCGCAGCCGATGGCGCGCCGCAGCCGGGCCGGCCGCTGGCGTCGTACACCAGCGTCTGCCCGGCCGTGCACCGCGGCAGCTCGTGCCCGATGTAGGTGGACTGCTCGCGCACGCCCACCAGAACGGCCAGCAGCGCCAGAAACATCACCCCGGGCCGGTTCATGGCAGCACGCGCACCGTGAAGGTCACGGCGGGCGACGTGATCGCCGCCGTGGTCGGGTTGCACATGTTGATCTTGAGCGTGTTGGCCGCCGTAATCGCCGCGGTCCAGACCAGATTGCCGATGTCGGATGGAGGACTGACGACGACCGCCTGCCCCTGATTGGCCCCGTTGACGGTGAACTGCTGGGCCGAGCAGGAATTGGCCGGAATGCTCACCGAAGCCCAGTTCACTGTGGTCCCGATTCCGCACGGTGCCGAGCTGACGCACAGCGTGCCGCTCGAGCTGGGTAGCTGGAGCGTCGGGTTCGCCGTCAGATTGCTGCCGGTGATCGTGGCGAAGTTCGTCCCGTTCAGGACGTAGATGTTGTTGAGTGAGATGCTGGAGGCCGTAATTGCACCGCAGGAGTTGTTCGGTGTGACGCAGATCGTGCCGCCGCTGGCCGGCAGCGTGTAGGTCTGGTTCGAGGTCAGCGCGGAATGGTCGAGGATGGCGAAGTAGTCGTCTCCCGAACCGCCGAGCGCAATCGGGTGCCGCGGCAGGGTCGCCACCGTCCCGGCAGGCAGCCCGTTTCCGTAGCTGTTCAGGTTGAGGGCCATGGCGATGGCCTCTTCGTCGGTCACCCCGCTCGATGCCGGGACCTGAATGAACACCGGTCCAAAGGCATCGAAGCCACCGACGTTCCACGAGCCGACGTTCAGGCCCATGTCGCAGACGCCCGTACCGTTGGCGGTAATGCGCACCAGATTCCACACCCAGTGCCAGTCGCGGTCGCCTTTGACGGCCGCATGGCCAATGCCGGGACCGGGCAGCTTCGTTGCCGAGCAGCCGTTGACGACGATGTCGACCACCTCGGGCGAGTTGTCCATCGCGATGCCCTGTCCCGTTCCGGTCGCCCGAATCCAGACGCCGCCGATGAAGTAATCGCCCACCGAGGTGCTGTAGTTGCCCCGTGCGATCTGCACCATGCCGCTGCTGTTGATCATCCGGGCCGCATAGGTGCCGCCAGCGGGATCGCTGACGTTGAGCTGGTAGTCGGTGCCGTTCACCAGCCCCTGCCCCGAGCAGGTCCAGCACCAGTTCGCCGGATTCTGTGGCGCAAGGTTCTGGAAGCGGCCCGCGACGGGACCGAAGAGTCTGCGCGCGGCATCGGTCTGTGCGACCACCTGCCAGCCGAACAGGCCCCACTGCGACCGGCCCAGCGGGTTGACGGTCTCGCGGTGCGGGATCGAGTTGGGCACCAGCGCCGGACCGATGACCGACGTCGCGGCATCGCCCGTTGAATTGCTCACGATGACGTGGTCCACGTTCCCGGCTTTGGCGTTGTTGGCCACATAGACGGCCGGGATGTTCGGGTGGGCCGCACAGGAATCGGCTGCTGCAATGCGGTCCAGATAGATCGTTCCGGCCGTCCCGTTGTCGTTGACCCAGATGGCTCCCTTGGTCGTGCACAGGCCCTCGAAGAACACGTTGCTGGCGTAGAAGCTCATGTTGCCGTGCGGGTCGCTGGTGGCGTCGTCGTAGAGGTGGATGCCGCCACCGTTGATGTTCAGGTCGTAGAGGAAGATCAGCCCGATGTCGGAGCCAGTGGCCCCGTTGGGGTTGAGGACCATGGCCATCTGGGCGTCGGAGTCCACCGCAGCCTGAGCGGCCGCATTGATGCCGCCACCGATGAACCAGACCCAGAACGTGTTGCTGTCGATGTAGACCGTGGGGCCGCTGCCGGTTGGAGCTGTCGAGAGGTGGCAGTTGACGAAGCGGATGTTGTTGGCGGCGGTCGCTGCGGCGAAGTTGCCGTCGGAGCGCACGGCCAGTCGCACGATGGTCGTGTTGCCGGACAGGTAGAGGTTCTCGAAGTAGAAGCCGCGGAAGACACCGACGCCTGAAATCCAGATCTGCGGCAGGTTTGGGTTGCAGTTCAGGCGCGCACCGCCGGGCGAGGCGTTCTGGACGGCCTGATTGGCCGTGACGCCCACGATGCGTACGTGACCGTTCTTCTGCGGCAGCCAGCCCGCCGAGGGGTTGCCCGCGCCTCCGTTCCACTGCGGGTCGTTCCCGAGGTCACCCACGACCCAGAAGGTATTGTTCGGCCCGCCGCAGCTGGCCTGATCGGAGACGTAGATGACGCCACCGGTATTGGGAAGCGCCTGATAGGCGGCAAAGACCGTGGCCTTGGCCGTGCCCCAGCTCAGCCCATCATTGCTGTCGTTGCCGTTGGGCGAGACGTACTGGATGGCATCGGAGGCCAGCGGCTCGGTGGCCACGCTGCGTCCGCCGACGGTGAGGTCGCCGGTGAGGCTCAGCGTGCCCACGGTGAGCGAGCCGGCGGTGGCGCTGGCCATCGTGCAGGTACCCGAAGGATCGCAGGGCAGGAAGACGTCGAGCGTGCGCGGCGCCAGCCCGGGGCCGTAGATCTGGACGACGTAATGGCCCGGCGGCGCCCAGAAGCCGAAGTTGCCCAGGGCGTCGGCGGTGAGCGGATTGGCCAGCGGCTGGGTGAGCGCGGCGTCGGCGTAGACGGTCGCCAGCGGGGCGCACGGCGTCTGGCTGCGCTGGGCGGCGGCGGTGCAGACGGCGACGCTGGCGCCGCCGACGGGCGTGCCGCGCGGGCCGAGCACGATGTTGTCGTAGCGAACGCCCTGGGCCGCCGCCGCCGGCGCCCAGGCCAGCAGAGCCACGAGCAGTGCGCGCCGCATCGCCAGCCTCCCTAGCGCACCAGCCGCACCGTGATGGCGCCGCCGCCGGTCTGGCTCACCAGCTTCACCCGGACGAACCGGCCGCGGAAGTTCGTCAGCTTGACCGATTCGCCGGCCGTGCTGGTCGAGGTGTACTCGGTGAAGTAGGCGGCGTCGGCATCGTCGGCCGCCGACTGGATGGCCACGGCGACGGCGCTCGGCGCCGCCGCGTAGCTGATGTCCACGCGGAGCACGGCGGGGCCGCCGGCAGCGCCGTCGTAGGGCTGGGCCACGGCGAACTGCTGGCTGGCGGTGCCGGCGGCGGGCGTCTCGGCCTGGAAGGCGTAGGCCGCATCGCCGGGATAGAGTGCCGGCGGGGGCGTCTGCGTGTTGTAGGCGGGCATCGCTCACTCTCCTTTCGCGGGCACGACGGGCGCCCGCACGGGTGTGGCCGGCCGGGAGGCGTGCGCGGCCTGCTCGTCGAGGTAGCGCTGGTGCAGCAGCGCGTGCGCGCGCACGTTCAGCCAGCCCTGCGGATTCCGCAGCCGGGCGGCCTGGCCGGCATCGGAGTTCATCCACTGCCGGCAGGTCTCGAGCTCGACGGCGTGATCGTCGGCGAAGCCATCGGGGAGCACGGTCGGGACCAGCTCCACCTGGCCGGTGGCGGGATCGGTGCGCTCGAGCGGGCCCGACTCGAGCAGCCGCGCGATCTCGCGCATCTGCTTGGTGCGCGCCGCCTCGCCGGGAATCTCGAGCTCGGTCAGCCCGAGCAGCCGGCGCACCAGGCCGAGGTTTTCCGGCAGCGCCAGCGTCTGCTGGATGGCCGGATCGTTCATCGCCATCAACTGCAGCAGCACGGCGCGCTTCTGCGTCCACAGCGCCGGGAACTGCTCGTCGGCCTCGGGGTAGGCGATGATGTTGCCTTTGAGGTCGGCCAGGCGGATCCAGCGCGCCTCGACTTCGGCGGCCGCGCCGAGCACGGGAATCTCGACGTCCTCGGTGCGGTTGCGGCGGAAGCAGTCGACGGCGAGCAGCATCAGGTCGGCGTGGAACTGGCGCATGCGCCGCCAGACCAGGCCGAGCCGGCCCATGGCCTGATCGCGCGCCATGGCGTAGCCGGTGGCGGTCTTCTGCGAGTCCATCTCGCCGCCGAACAGTGCCGGGAAGGCGCCCACCAGGAACTGCGCCACCGGGCCCATCAGGTCCATGGTATGGCGGACCAGCTCGGGCGGCACCTGCGCCGGCGGCGGCACGAAGAAGCTGGCGCCGAGCGGCAATCCCGGCCGCGGCCGTGCCGGATAGACGGCGCCGGGTTCGGCGCTCTGGTAGGCGATGGCGTTGGGATCGATCGCCTGCGGGTCCACGTAGATGGGCGGCACGCCGTAGTCGTAGGTCTCCATCTGGAGATTGGTCAGCGTGTTGAACCGCTCCTGCACGCTGATGAGCGCATCGCCGAGGGCGGGCCGGCCCGTGGCGGAGCCGTCGCCGGGCAGCGCGTGCAGCACGCGCCAGTGGTCGTCCATGCTCTCGTTGCGGCTCTCGAGGTAGACGTCGCCGGCGAAGGCGACGTAGCAGCCGTCGGGGAACAGCTCGAGCAGTTGCCGGCGCAGGTCGTCGTCCTCGACCAGGGTGAAGACCCAGGGGCGCATCCAGGTGCGCTGCAGCGTGATCAGGTTCTGGTTGGTGTCGCCGCCCTGGGTGAGCGGGCCGCCCTGCGACTGCGACAGCCGCGCCAGGCGCTCGTACTGCGCCGAGGCATCGGCGGCGGCCGCCTGGCCCAGGCGCCGGGCGGCGTGCGGGTAGGCGGCGCGCAGCCGCGCCAGGTGCGTCTCCATGTTCCACTGCAGGTAGGGATACTCGCGCAGCTCCGACGCCCAGGGCGGCGTCTTCAGCTCGAGCGCCCCGACCAGCGTGATGACCTCCTGGCCGTTGGGCACGCGGCGCACGCCGACGACTTCGGGCACGGGCACGCGCTCGGCCGGCAGCCGGCGCGCGCCGGCCAGGCTGGCTCCGCAGGCCGTGCAGGCGGTGGCGTCGAGCGGGCTGGCGGCGCCGCAGGCCGCACAGGCCCAGCGCTCGGGCACCAGCTCGCGCTCGACCACGGCCACCTCGGGTTCCTCGTGGAAGCCGAAGGCCTGACCGTCCACGACGTAGCGCACATAGGCGCCGACCTTGCCGCCGGTCCAGAGATGGAAGGCTTCCTGGGCGATGAGCTCCTCCATGCGGTTGTTGCGCTCGATCAGCTCGGCCACGGCCGTGGCCGCGCGCGCGGTGGCGATGTCCACCTCGCTGGTGGGCGAGCGCGGCAGGAAGCGCACGCGCGGCACCGACTGGCTCAGCACGGCGATGATGGACTGGCCGAAGGCCTGGTAGATGTTGGTGACGAACTCGTAGCGCGGCAGGTCCTCCATGGCCGTCTCGGTGGTGAGCTTCTGCTCGAACGGCAGGTGCCAGTTCTGGTCGCGCTCGCTCCACCAGAGGTACTGCAGGCCGCGCCAGAAGTAGTGGGCCTGCTTGACGCGGCGGATTTCCTCGCGCCGGGCGGGTTCGCTCTCGCGCGCCAGTTGCTCGACCAGATTGTGCAGCGCCGTCACCAGCGGTTCGGGCAGGTGCTCGTTGTTGGGCCCGTAGGGCGAGGGCGGACCGGAGCGGGCGCCGGCGGCGGGGCCTTCGGTCCAGACCGTGGTGCCGGGCTCGATGCGGGCATCGGCAGCGTTCATCAGCACACTCCGCAGTAGGGTCGCTCGACCGGCGCGAGCGTTTCCGGCTCCAGGCGCTCGACGGCGGTGGTGGCCGGCCGGCGGCACCAGAAGCAGCGTTCCGGGCGGCGCCGGCGGCGCCAGTCGCGCAGCCAGGCCAGGTAGCGCTGGCGGTGGCGGCGGCGCCAGCGGCGCATGTAGAGGCGGTTGTAGGCGCGGCGGCGCGCGCGGGCTAGCTGGCGGGCTCGGTCGGCGCCGCCGTCTTCAGCTCCAGCCACCGCGCCCGCTGCTGCCAGCTCCGCCGGCGCACCAGCGGACGCAGCGCCGCGGGCTCGGGCGTCTGCGGCAGCGGCGCTCCCGCCACCCGGGCCAGCGCCCCCACCAGCTCCCAGTTCTGTCGCCGCAGCTCGGCCAGCTCCTTCTCGAGCCGCTCGAGTTCGCGTTCCAGCAGGCGCCTGTGTCCCCACATGCATCCTCCCCTAGAGGTAGACCACGCGCCGGCGCCAGCCGTAGGGGCGCCGCCGGCGCGCCTTGAACTGCTCGGGCCGCGTGTAGCGCACGATGATCTTCTCGCGCAGCGCCGCCGCCGAGCGGCCCAGGTCGGCGGCCAGCGCCGCCGCTCCGCGCGAGCGTGCCGCCAGTGCGGCCGTATCGAAGCCGAGCGCATCGGTGGCGGCGGGAATCAGCACCGGATCGTCGGCCGTCGCCAGCGGCCCCAGTGCCCGCTCGTAACGAATTCGCACCGTGACGGGCTGCGTGGCCCCGATGAACCAGATCGCATCGGCCCACCAGCCCCAGAGCCGCAACTGCGGCCCCGGCGCCAGCTCGTCGGGAAAGCTGTTGACGATGCGCTCCATCGGGACGAACGGATCGCTCGAGCCCGTCGGCCGCTCCTCGAGCGTCCACGGCACCAGCAGATCGGCCGGCAGCGCCGGCGTGGTGTCGTCGGCCAGCCGTGGCGGATTGGGCGCCAGCGTGACCCCGTTCGCCGTCACCAGCGGCAGGTCCAGCTCGACGCGTCCCTCGAGCACGCGCACGCCGGCGTTGGCCAGCTCCTGCTGCAGGTCGCGGTAGGCGGCGTTGAGCAGCGGCAGCAGCACCGCATCGCTCCAGAGTGCGCCGGCCGGGTCGTTGAGCAGCGCGCGGGCCAGCGCCAGCGCCTGGCCGGCGGTGCCGTAGCGGGTGGTGGCAACGACCGGCATGGCTCAGCTCCCCCGCAGCCCGGCCACCGCCCCGGCGGCGCGATTGATGCCGTAGAGGATGCCGATGAAGGCGACCAGGCCGGAGAAGTCCGGCAGCTGGTGCGTGCGGGCGACGATGGCCGTCACCCAGCCCAGGGCGAAGCCGAGCGTGATGGCCGTGGCGACGCGCGCGAAGCTGGGCGTGCCGTCGGCCTCGCTGAAGACGCCGCGCCAGAAGTTCATCGCGTACCTCCCACATCGGCCGGCACGGCCACCCAGGGCCGGCCGTGGAAGAAGGGTTCGTTGGCCAGCACCGCCTCGGCCCAGTTGTGCCAGTCGCGCTCGCGGCGCTCTTCGGCGCGCACCAGCGCGGCGCGACAGCGCGCCGGGGGCAGCGCGCGGGCGTACTCGATGCGGCGCACCACCTCGTCGCAGACGGCCGGCTCGAGTCCCAGGAAGCCGCCGTCGGGCGTGGCCAGCGTGAAGCAGTGCTCCCAGTCGCCGCGGGCCGGATAGGGGCCGAGCGCCGGCACCAGGCGGCCGTCGCAGAGCTCGGCCGTGGCCCGGTACCACTGCTCGGGCGAGCCGTAGAGTTCCGGCGGCAGCCAGCGCTCGATGTGCCAGCGGTCGTGCGGGATGTACTTCGGCACCTGGCGCAGCTCGACCACGGCGCGCAGCAGATGGCCGGCGGCGTCGCGATCCTCCCAGCGGCCGCCGATCCAGCACAGCCGCGACCAGCCCCAGACGACACGGAAATTGGGTTCGCCGAAGCGGTTGCGGCCGCCGACGCGTGTCAGCCGCTCGACCAGCTCCGGCGGCGGCTGCTTGTTCTCGCGCACGACCTCAATCCGCACGCGCGCCTCCTTCGCCGGCGGGCTCGGCAAAGCGATAGCGCCGCAGCCGTTCCGGGTCGAGCACGGCGCGGCATTCGCGGCACAGCGCCACGCCGCGCCGCAGCCGCGCCCCGCAGACCGGGCACTCGATCATCTGCTCGGGCTCGGCCGCCCATTCGCGCTCCAGATGCAGGGCGCGGGCGGCGCGCCGGGCCGTGTCGGGGATGAAGGCCGGATTGCGGTAGCGCGCCCAGTCGGTGTCGGCGACGGCGACCAGATGCCGCAGGTGCGCCTCCAGGCGCTCGCGCGCCGCACGCAGCTCGGCCTCGGTCGGCCGCGCGCCGGCGGCGGCAAAGACGCCCCAGTCCTCGAGCTCGCGCGCCAGATCGGCGGCGATCTCCCGCGCCGGCACGTAGACCTCGTTCTTGCGGCCGTCGCCGACGTCGTAGACGTCCACGCGACCGTAGATCGTCACCACGGCCGGCTGGCCGTTGCGCGCGGCCGGGATGTGGTAGCTGCCGTAGGTGCGCTCGAGCCACCAGGACTGGTCGCCGACGTTGACCAGCGTGGCGCGATCGTCGCGAACTTCACGGGCCATGACGGTTCCTCCTAGAAGCGGCCGGCGAGCAGGTCGTCATCGCTCAGCCGGCGGTAGAGGCCGCGACGCTTGAGCTCGTCGGGGCCGGGCAGCGTGGCCGATCGGGCGGCATCGAGCGTGGAGCTGGTGCCCGGGTCGGGCCGCGGCGCGGGCCGGCTGGCGCGGCTGCGCGCCTGGCGCTCGACGATGGCGGTGAGCGCCGGCAGCACCTCGCGCGCCAGCTCCGGCAGCAGGCTGCGCGCGCGTCCCAGCACCATCTGCGCCGCCTGCCGCTCGGCGCGACCGTCGCCGGAGGCTCCGGCCAGCAGCAGCCGGATCTGCCCGGCGAGCTCGCGATCGGCCAGCAACCGCTCGTCCAGGCGCCGGTAGATTTCCCCCGCCAGCAGCCGCCGGCCGGCTTCGGGCAGATCGGGTCCGAGCAGCCGGCCGAGTTCCTGCTCGATGGCGTCGAGCACGCCGCGGACGGTCTCGGCGTTGGCGGCGGCGACGGCGGCGGCCAGCCGGGCCTGCTCGGCGGCGCGGCGGCGTTCGGCCTGGAGCTGGCGGTCGCGCTCGGCCTGCTCGAGCGCGGCGCGGGCGCCGTCGAGCGTCCAGGGCCGCAGCAGCCCGAGCGCTCCGGCGATGCGGTCGGCGGCGGCGGCCAGCTCCTGATCGCCGCGCTGGCGTGCCACGGCCACCAGCTCGCCGAGCGCGCGTGTCCACAGCGCCTGCGCCATCCGCCCGAAGGCCTCCGGCGCCAGCTGCGCCGCGGCTTCGGGAAACACCTCGACCAGCGTGGCGAAGGCCTCGGGATCGTCGCCGGCCAGATTCTCGAGCAGCGTGCGGTGCTGCAGCGGGTCGCGGCTGTACCACATCCGGTCGATCGCGGCCAGCTTCTCGACCCCCTCGAGCGCCGCCGCCATCTGCTCGACACCACCCAGCGAGGCCAGCGCGCGGGCGGCGCGTTCGGCGGTGCGGAAATCGGGGAACAGCTCGGCCAGGCGCTGGCCGCGAAAGCAGGCGTCGCGGACTTCGGGATGGCGGCGGAAGAACTCGCGGATCTCCGGCGTCAGCTTCAGCCGCCGCGGGCGGCCTTCGGCCGGCTCGGGCGCTTCGGCCGGCTCGGCTTCGGCTGGCGGTGCTTCGACGGCCGGCGCCGCCGTGGCTTCGGCTTCGACTTCGGCCTCGGCGGCCTCGGGCGCCGGCCCGGGAGCGGCCGGGGCAGCGAGGGCTTCGGTCGCCATCAGAACTCTCCGGCAAAATCCTCGTCGGGTTCAGTCGCGGTGCCGGCGTCGTCTTCGTCTCCGGTTGCGGCAGCCGGCACGGCGGCACGCGCCGCGTGGGCAGGTGCGGCCTCGAGCGCCTCGCGCAGCAGCGCCACCACCAGCCGCTCGAGCTGGTCGGCGGGCGCCGCACGCAGCTCCTCGGCGTGATCGGCGCAGAGTCCGTCGGCACAGCCGGTGCCGTGGCGCTCGACGACGATGCGGTGATGGCCGCGCGGGCCGGCGCCCAGGACGACGTGCAGCGCGGCGATCTGGCCCGGGCGATGGCCTGCGGCGTGAGGCGGGGCAAGACGGGCGAAACGATGCATGCTTCCTCCTTTCAGCGCAACTGCTGCGAGGGCGTGCCGTGCAACCGCCGCCAGCGCCGCCAGACGGCCGGCCGCCGCTCCTCTTCCAGCGCCAGCCGCGCCTGGATGGCACGGATGGTCGGGTCGCTGGCGGTGACGCGCGCGGCCAGCCGCAGCTCGCGCGGCTGCTCGACCGCACCCAGGCGCGACTTCAGCCCGTAGCGGGCGGCATCGGCGGCATCGTCGCCCTCGCGCTTGGCGGCATCCTCGGGACGGTGCGCGTCGCGCACCATCTGCGGCAGCGTCTCGATCAGCACCGGGCAGGCGTCGCTGATCTGCCACAGCCCCGCCTCCAGCATCTGGTAGAGCAGCAGCCAGCCGCCGACCCGGTCGTCGTCGGCCGGCGTCGGCTCGGGCAGCCCGGCGCGGCGGAACACCTCGGCCATCTGCTCGGCGATGCTGGCCTCGCTGGTGCGGTGGGCGAAGGCGTCGGGCGAGAGATAGATCGCCGTCAGGCGCTCGCCGCCGGTGAGCGCCACCAGCTCCTCGGCCAGCGCGCGCGGCGCCAGATGCCGCACGACGCGCTCGCGGTAGGTGAAGGTGCGCTGGCCGTCGCTGGCGTGCCAGAGCGCCGCGGCCGGATGCTCGAAGCCCCAGTCCACCGACAGCCACCGCGGCCACCACGGCTCCAGCGCCAGCTCGGCCGCCGGCACCACGTGCCGGCCCGGATCGAAGCAGTCAAAGAACTGGCCGGCGAAGATGTTCCAGTCGCCGTCGAGGAAGGCGCGGCGCAGCGGCTCCGGCAGCGCCTCGAGCGCCTTCAGGTAGTTGCGGTCGGTGGCGTAGATGGGGTTGTCCCACACGCGCGCCGGGATGAAGGCGTAGTCGGCCGGATCGTACTGCTCGGGCCGCTCCATGCCCGGCGCCGGCCGCCGGTCCACCCAGAGCGCCTTGACCCAGGCGTGGCCGATGTTGCCCGGATTGCTGGCGCCGGCCATCGAGGGCCGCGTGCCGGGCACCGGGCAGCGATTGCGGCTGGTGAGGAACTGCCACTGCGCCAGCGTGAAATGCGTCAGCTCGTCGAGACCGATGAAGAGATACTCGGCGCCCTGGTACTGGTAGACGTCGGCCTCGCTGCGGCAGTAGCCGAAGCGGAGCGTGGAGCCGTTGTGGAACCGCACCAGATGGCGCGTCTGGTTGTAGTCGGCATAGAGCGCGCGCGGCACCGAACGCAGAAACTCGCGCACCAGCGACTGCTCGAGCTCGGGGAAGGTGCGCCGCAGCAGCAGCACGTCCACGCCGGGGGCGCTGTGCGCCTGGCGGATGGCCTCCCACAGAAGCGCCGTGGTCTTGCCCGGACCGGCGGCGCCGCCAAAGAGGCGGTAGCGCGCCGGCGAGGCGTGAAATTCGGCCTGGCGCGGGAAGGGCCGGTAGACGATGCGGCCGTTGAGCGCCACCGTGCCGAAGGGATGGCCGCCGGCGGGCGCCTGCTCGATCCTAGCCGCCGTCGCCACGCGTGGCTCCCGGGGCGGGCAGCGCGCCGACGAAGGTGATGTGCAGCGGCGCTGCCGTTTCGCCGGAGGCCGCCCCCACCCGTCCCTCGGTACGCACGGCCAGATGCTCGAGCAGGCCCAGGGCGGCCTGTGGCTTCGAGCGGGCGGCCCGCAGGAAGGCCTGGACGAGCTCGCCGGCCAGCAGCTCGGCCCAGGGACGGCCGCGATAGGCGGCCAGGCGTCCGCGGGCGACGCTGTCGGGAACCGGCCGGGCGAGCAGGCGGCGGTAGGCCAGGCTGAGCAGGGGCCGGGGCCGCCGGCGGGAGGCCGGCCGGGGGGCGGGGTGGGGGCGGCGCGGCATCGCTACATATGCTACAATAACTACACTACGCTGTCAACCATCAGTACCCGGCCGGCAGCGCCAGGTTCGCGATGTACGCCCCGCTCCGCGGCGCGTCCAGGAACACCTGGAACCCCGTCACGAAGTAGAAGATGTAGGCCGAGGCCAGCCCGCCCGAACTGCCGTAGATCGGGAACACCGTCTGGCCGCCCACCTCGTAGTAGTCGATGTCCTGCATCACCGCCCGGCCCCAGTGGCCGAGATCGATGAAGTCGATCCGGTCGGCCCGGGCGTTGATGCTCGACTTGATGGGGACGCCGGCCATCGTCTTCTGCCCGTTGAAGAGCAGGTCGAGGTCGTTGGCGCCGCCGCCGGGCCCTTCCTTGATGATCTGGCTGATCGAGACGCCCAGCTGCTCCCAGGCGTGTTCCTGCTCGAGCGAGCAGTAGGCGATCAGCCGGCCCACCTGGTTGGTGCCCAGCGCCTTGCGCACGCGGTTGATGGCCAGCCGCACGTGGCTCGGCACCAGCGCGGCGTTGGCCGCGTTGACCGACGGCGTGGCCAGCTCGACGGGATAGCTGGCGCGGTTGAGCCCCAGCCAGGTGCCCGTCGTGGCGCTGGAGTGGTGGTAGGGGACGCCGAACAGGCTGGTCGGATTGGGTCCGCTCAGCCCGTCGTGCACGATCAGGTCGCCGGCGGTGGTGCCGGCCGGAACGCTGTCGAGCGTGATGAACTTGTTGAACGGGTCGACCAGTGTGATCGTGGCCGCACCGCGATTGGTCGTCAGCGTGGCGTCGTAGATCTGCACGGTCTGGTTGAAGTAGACCAGCGTGGCCCCGGGCGGATTGACCAGGTTGAGCTGGTTGCCCGAGACGCCGGCCACGGTGCCGAGCACGCCGTTGCCGGCCGTCTGCAGCACCTTGTCGAGGAAGCTGCGGAACTGCGCCATGGCGTTCTTCACCTCGCGCCGGGCGGCGTTCTCGATGGCCTTTTCCGGGGCGTTGGTGGCGTACTCGACCAGCTTGGTGATCTCGACGGCGTGGCGGAAGAAGACCGGGGTGACCTGGGCGACGTCGTAGGTGGTGCCGGAACCGCGGCCCAGGTCGCCGCCGTCCATGTTGGCGGCACCGGCCTTGCCGCCGGGACGGATCTGCAGCGGCAGGCGCATGTTGCGGCTGCTGACGCGCTCGACGTCGCCGCGCTGCTGGATCATGGTGAGCAGGATGTCGTCGCGCTCGTAGAGCAGCGGCAGCTTGTCGCGCACTTTTTCGAGTTGCAGGGCGACCGACTGGGCATTGGCCATCTGTGCCATGGGGAAAGGACCTCCTGGGAGCCCGCCGGAGCGGGCGGCTGGGGCCCGGGCGGGATGCGCCGGGCCGGTGGCCGCCGGGGCGGCCGCAGCGCCAGCTCCCGGTCGTGACGCCGCCGGGGCGAGGCTCCGCGGGGCGGAGCGAGCTGGCGGTGCATCCGGCGCGGCGGGCGAGGGCCGCGGGCGGATGCGCGGGCAACCCGGGAAACGAGAACCGTCGCGGGGCGCTCCCGGGAAGCGCTCCCGGCGGGGCCGCACATGCCCCGCCGGCGGCTCGGTGAGCCGCCGCGCCCCGAGTGTCGCTCAGGCGGGGCGGCCGGTGCAACCGGCAGCGCCATAAACCCTCCCGGCGCTAGCGACGCGGGCCGAACCCGGCCAGCCACAGCGGCTGCGGCACCGGCCGCGGCGGCCGCAGCCGGTATTCCCAGAGCCCGCCGCAGCGGCGGCGCTTGTCCACCTGCCAGCCGCCGAAGGCCGGCTTGCGCAGATGGCGCAGCTGCGCGCTGAGCGAGGTTTCCGGGAAGCGCACGCCGTAGCGCCGCTCGAGCGCCCGGCGCATCTCCTCGAGCGTCAGCCAGCGCTCGGGCGGCTGCTCGAGCAGCAGGCCGAGCAGCCGCTGGCGCTGCGTGGCCAGGCGCGGCCCGTCAATCCGCGGGTCGTAGCAGGGACCGAAGGTCGTCGGCACGGGCATGGTCCTGGTCTCCGTCGGGTGCCGGCGCCGGTGACCGTTCGTGCGCAAAACGCCGGCGCAGCCGCTCGAGCGCGGCGGCGCTGAACGGCGGTCCGTCGTCGGCCCCGTCGTGGGGATTGAAACCTGCAGCGGCCTCGGCCGACGGGGCGCGCTCGCGTCCCAGCCAGCTCCAGGCAAAGCGCAGCGCATCGGCCGGACGCCAGCCGCGTTCGGCCAGCCAGGCGTCCATGCGGCGATAGGCCGCGGCGCGATCGGCATGCGGAAAGGCCGCCGCCAGACGGCGATCGTCTTCGGCCGACAGCCACAGGTGCGTGCCGGCAAAGGCCGGCCGCTGCTCTCGGTCTCGGTTTGCGTCTTGCCGTTCAGGCGTGCCGGCGTCGGTGACGGCTCCGGTGACGGCCTCGGTGCCGGCACCGTAGACCGGATGGCGCCAGTCGGTGCTCTGCGCCGCCAGCAGCCGCCGGCCCGCCAGCGGGCCGACCGTCACCGGGTAGCCCTCGACCAGCACGACGTAGTTGCCGCGCGCCCCGGGCCGGCGGAAGATCCGCAGGAAACCCTCGGCCGCCAGATGCGCCAGCGCCCGCTGCACGGCGCGCCGCGTGGTCTTCCGCGGAACCGTCGAGACGATCCGCGTCGCCGAACCGCGCCAGATGCCGCTCGCGGGGCTGGCCTGCAGATAGATCACCGTGTAGACGCCCAGCTCGAACAGGCCGAGCTGACCGGCCAGCAGCGACTCCTCCAGACTGCGGGGAAGCTTGACGAAGCCGGTGTTCATGGCTGCTCCTCGGCGACCAGCGCGGCTTCGGCGGCGGTCATCGGACGCCGGCCGAGCTCGGCGCCGGTATCCTCGCGCACCAGCGTGGCCAGGCCGCGCTCGGGCCAGTCGAGCAGGACGCGGCAGCGCAGCCGCTGCCAGCCCTGCGCGGTGGCCACCAGCAGCGTCTCGGCGTACTGGCGCACGGCGTCAGTCGAGGCGGACCACGGCGGTGGCCGCACAGAAGACCTCGATGCCCGGCAGCGCCGCCTCGGCGCCGCGGGCGCGGACGTAGGCGGTGATGGCGGCTTCGTCGAGCCGCAGAAACCCCACCAGCTCGGGCCGCGCGGCCGCCGCCTCGACCAGCGCCGCCACGGCCGCCCGCGCATCCTTCGCCGGCCGCCAGCTCCACTGCTGGCGCACGCTGACGCCCTCGAGCACGACCGGCTCGGGCGGGGCCACCACGGCAGCCGGGGCCGCCCTGGCGCCGACCAGCCGCGCAAGCCGCTGCTCGGTGCGCCGGGCCGCACGCGTGGCCGCGGCCGCCTCGGCCGCCTCGCGGCGGCGCTGCTCGACCCACCACAGGCCCAGACGCCGCCGCAGCAGCGCTTCGGCCGCCTCGACCGGTGCGAGCACGGCCCGCTCGCGCTCGCAGAGCTCGCGGTGCAGCCGTCGCGCCTGGTCCTTGAGCGGGGCAAACCAGGCCTGCACGCGCCGCCGCCACAGCGCCAGCGCGCGCAGCCGCACCGCCGCACGGGCCGCCGAAACCCGGTCCCGCACCTCGAGCCCGCGCACGGCCGCCGCCAGACGGCCGGCCCGCTGCTCGAGCTGCGCCAGCCGCCGCGCCGGCAGCGCCGTCACGGCGCCCTCCGGGCCGTCAGCCGCATCAGTCCCAGCACCACCACACGCCGCGCCAGTCGCCGCGGCAGCCGGCCCGGCCACCAGCGGCGCCGGCAGTCGGCGCAGCGCAGTCCGTCGGCCGGCTCAAGCCGCCGGTGGCGGCACAGCCAGGGAAGTTTCGCCTGCACGGGTCACCTCCTTGCCTGCCCCGGCGCCGCCCGCCGGCCGGTCGAGCACGCGCGCCAGCGCCAGCAGCGCCGCGCTGCCGCAGACCGGGCAGCGGGGTCCGCGCGGGGCGCTGATCTGGGCGCAGTCGGCGCACAGCATCGCCTGCGCCAGCGGCACGGCCGGGCTAGCCACGGCGGGCTCCGGGCGGCTCGAGCTCGGCCAGCAGGCGGCGGACGGCCAGGCGGAGGAGCTGGCTGGTGGTGAGCTCGCGGCGGCGGGCGGCGGCGCGGAGGCGTCGGCGGAGCCGGGGCGGCAGGCGGAAGGCGACCTGCGGAGAGGGGCGACGCACGGTGCACACTCCACTAATACTACATACGCTACATAGGATACAGATTGCAGGCTTCCCTGTCAACCCCCGCTCTGCTACGCTCGACCCTGTCCGACCCCATGAGCCTCAAACGCCAGGTCAACGTCGGCTTTGAACTCGACGTCGCCGACCAGCTCGCCCACTTCGCCCACGTCTTCCACCAGGACGAACTCGCCCCCGTCGTCCGCAACCTCACCCTCTTCGCCCTCCGCCAGGTCCACTCCCTCGAAGATTACCTCAACGTCCTCAATACCCTCGCCGCCAGCCCCGTCGGCCCCTTTGAACGCCAGGCCGAAATCGCCCGCGCCGTCGCCGAAGAGCACCAGGGCCTGCCCCGCCGCCGCACCCGCCGGGGGTAACTGATAAGTAAACTCTACCGCACTTCCCCCTTTTCTTCTGTCCCGCTTCGGTGCACCTATGAAGGCTTCACACCCTCAGGCAGGTGTGCGAGGAGACGAATGGGAGACCAGCGAACCAATCGAGTGATCCTGTTCACCCCGCGGCGACCCGCCGCCGGCATCATCCAGCAGCGCGACCTCGAGGAATACTTCTTCCTCCGGCGCCAGCAGCAGGAAGCCCACCGGCGCTTCTGCCGGGTGCGCGACCGGCTCAAGGAGCTGCTGCGCCGCGGCGCTCCCATCGAGCCCGGCATCCACACGGCCGAACTGGCCCCGGGCCGGCGCGGCCCGCGCCTGCTGGTCCGCTGAACGCCCCCGGTTCCCCCGGCGCAACTTCTGTTCCTGCGTCTGGACGTCTGCGCTGGCAGTCGTTGAAGCAGCGCCGAAGAAAAAAAGGCCGGCGGAGATAGGGTGTCTCCGCCGGCCTGGCGCTGCCCGGGCTCAGAACCGGAACAGGATGCCCACCTGCGGCTCGGCCATGTGCGTCAGCGCGCCGGTGGCCAGGCTGCCCAGCTCAAAGCTGGGCGCCTTGTAGAGCAGGCCGCGGTAGCCCAGCCGCAGCCCGAAGTGCTGATTTTCGGCCGGGGTGATGTCCACGCCGGCGCCGTAGAGGAACACGGCGCGATCCTGCACCAGCGCGCCGGGCACCGAGCCGCCGGGATTCCCGGTGGGGCTGAAGATCAGCAGGCCGGTGCCGGCCAGCAGATAGGGCCGCACGCGTCCGTCACGGAACTCGCGCGGCGTGACGACCCAGGCCAGCGTCGTCTCGTGCGTGTTGGCCTGCACGCGCGCCGAACCCGACGGCAGCGTGTAGCGCTGCGTGAAACGCGTGTAGCCGTAGCTGACCTCGAGTCCGCTCAGGTGGTTGAACTGGTAGCGATAGCTGGCCAGAAACCCGCCCGCCTTGGTGGCGCGGTCGGTCACACCGAGACCGGTGGCCTCGGGGTGCTGGAAGTTCCCCGTGCCGGAAAACGCCACGGTGGATTTCAGGTCCTGTGCCCGGGCCGGCAGTCCGAGCAACGCCGCAAACACAACCGGCAGTAACCAGCGCTGCAACGTCATCCCAATCGCCTCCTGCAACGAGAGATACGGGAAGAGGCGATGGGCCCATCGACTGCTTCCACCGATATCTGATGCAGCAGGCGGCGGAAAGGATTCCAGCCCGGCGGGCGGGGCGCCGGGGCGTCGGGGCGGCACGAGAGACGGCGCACCCCGGCAGGCGGAGTATAACTAAAAGCTAATCGCGGAGCGGACCGGTCGGTCCGGACGGGCGGCCTGCGTCAGCGGGCCGTGTTGTGCGCGCTGAGCGCCGGCCCGGCCGGATCGGCCGGACAGTAGCTGCCCGTGGCGGGCTGATAGCCGAGCGTCAGCGCCTCCTCCTGCGCCAGCAGCCGTCCGGGCCCGCTGCCGAACAGCACGCTGCCGCGGCAGTAGAAGCTGCCCGTATCGGTGCGCACCCACACGTGCGCCGCCGGCACCGTCACCGGACGGCGAAACTGCTGCCGCACGGTGCGCCAGATGGCGGCGCGCACGGCGTCCACGTGGGCGCTGCTGTAGGCCAGCACCACGAGCAGAAAGACCAGCGCCGGCATGGCCGGCAGCGAGGCCCACAGCGAGCCGCGGCTGGGTACGGCCGCCCCGCGCGGCATCTGCAGCTCGACGATCTCCTCGGCGGTCAGCAAAATGCGCGAACGCTGCTGATCGGCCTTCTGGTTGCTGGACGCGCGAGCGGCGTCTCGATTGGCCATCGTACGCTCCCCCACCTCAGGGCCTGGTTGGAATCACGCCCGCACGGCGGGCGTTTCGGGGCCAGATTACGGAAGTGCGGGGTAGCCGACAAGTATCTTGGAAGTTACGGCGGTCCGGCTGACTAATAACTGCGGACTAACTTAACTCTTCGATGAATGAAGTGTTGACTTTCCCTGCAACGCCACTGTTTCAGAGTGGCACAGCGCCGCCCTTTGAATCACCCGGCATAAAGATAAAAAAGATGAAGACGCACGGCGCACGGCCCTGCCGCTCCACCCACCGGCCCCGCCACTGCGCGCACAGGCGCTGGACAAGCGGCGGCTCGAGGCCTGCCGCGGTGGCAGGGCAACCTGGCCGACGATGGCGAGCAGCGGGAACGGCACGGTGTCGAGGAAGCTGCAGCAGGGGAAGCGGATCGGGCCCGGGGCGAAAAAATCAGGCCACCGGCGCGACCGGCAGCAGCAGCCGCACCGGTCGGCCACGCCGGTGGCCCGTTCTAGTGTGTTGCGGTGCAGTCGGGACGGCCTGTATAGCTATTCATCCTCCCGGCGGCATGCGATGATTCTGCGTCCGTCTCCCCAGTCTCTGATGCTGCAGCGCCACCGGGACTGGCCACTTTTGGGTTGTTGCTTCTGCTCTGCCGACCGGTCGCCAGCCCCGGCCGCGCCATAAGGGGCGGCCAGGCTTTTCGCGACTTCGTCGAGGAATGAGGTGCCAGCCCATGTGAGAAACCGCAAGCTCAGCCTTTGCTGCGCTGCAGCCGTCGCGGACCGGTGTGCGGCGTTAGGAGCTCGCAGCATGGCGAGCAGATACTCGGCGAATTCGGGTCCGCTGGCCGGCATCATGGCAGGCAGCACTTCCACCGGCGGAGCCCAGGGGATGTCCTCGCCCCGACACGCGGAAAGTGTCCACAACTTGCGTGTGTAAGGACTCGGGCATTTCCAGTCAGCCAGCCGGGCAAGGAGTTCGCCGCCGAGCGGCACCCACTCGAGCGGCACGCCGTAGTCGCGGGCGGCCGCCTCGAGTTCTTCCTGACGCTGCCGGCGCGCTCCACCGGCCGGCTCGACGCGCAGGGCCCAGAGCCGCATCGGGTAGCAGTACTGGCTGCGGTAGCCTTCGTCGGCCACGGCGACGCGGCCCCAGACGGCCACTTCGGCCAGCAGGTAGTCGGTGTCGTTGAGCTCGACCAGGGCCTCCACGTGCAGCTCTTGGCCTTTTGAGCGCACCGCCGTGTGGGGATCGATCCGGACCTGGACGGTGAACTGATCGAGCCAGGTTTCTGTGGCCGAGCGCCAGTCGCGGAAGCTGTACCACCCGCAGGAACCCCTGGCGCAGGGCGCACCGCAGCCCTCGCTCTGCTCGCAGGAACTGTGGGCGCAGCGGGCCGGCATGTAGCCGCCCGCGGCGGCCGGTGGCAGCGCGTCGGAATCGTCACCCGCGGAATGGAACAGCGGCAGCAACCGGCCCCGACCGAACCGGTAGACGCGGTAGCCGACCAGCGGCCCCGGCACCAGTTCAACCGGGTCCTTGCTGAGTTTCGGTTGCGGTTCAACGTGCGGTGACATCACGTTCACGATCTGCAGAGCCTCGACGAGATGTCGTAACTCTTCTTCCATCCGTCGCCGCTCTTCTTCACTCACGGACGTGCATGGCCAATCGATCTTCCGCAGGGACATCGGCGGTCGTCTCCTCGGTGGCTGGCGTGGCTACCGCTTCGGTCGGCTCGGCCGGTTCGTTCTTCGGCTGGCCGGGCAGCCACAGTGGCTCGACCTGCACGATTTTCCTGGTCTCACCGATATAGGTCATCTGGGTGCCCTCCCTGAGGCGTGGAATCGAGAAGCCGTGCGGAGAGAAAAAACACCGGCGGCTGCAGCCGGGGCCGCAGCCGCCAGCCTCGCACATAACCTGCCGTGTCTGGCCAACCCCCGGGCCGGCTATGTACGCTCCGGAAGGATGTCGTCCCCGCGGCGGCTCCTCACTACCATTATAGAGAGTGGGCCGGAAAAAATTTTGGGTTGATGCGAACAAAAAGTAAACACCCCGGGCATCATTTTTTTCTTGCCTCGCTCCCGCCGGCTGCCTAGGATACGGCCAGCGGCGGGCGCCATGTTCGCCACACCTTCCCCTGCGGTCCCTGCCGGAGCCTTCCCTGCTCTGCCGCGGCCGGCCACGGGTGTGTGCACCGAACTGGCCTGGAGGCGGCCACGGTGAGCGGGCTCGCGCGGCAGCAACAGGAAGCGGTGCTCGGCGCGCTGCTGCACGACATCGGCAAATTTGAGCAGCGGGGCCAGCCATCCGGACAGCGCCGCCCACATACCGAGCTGGGCGAGGAGTTCGTCCGGGACCTTTCCGGCCGGGATGCACTGGTGGACCACGCGCTGCGCGATGCCGTCATGGCGGCCGTCGCCGAGCACCACACCGGCACGCCGCAGCGGCACCGCGAGCTGGTGCAGATCGTGCAACTGGCCGACCGGCTGGCCGCACAGGAACGGCTCCTCGAGGAGCGAGAACAGCGCGATCCGGCCGAGACGCCTCTGCGGCCGCTGCTGGCCGAGCTGCGACTGGCCGCCGCCGGCGCACCGCCCGATGCAGCCGCGCGTTATGGCTACAGCCCGCAGGTGCTGCGGCTCGACGAAACGCTGCTGCCGCAGCAGGATCCACGGGTGTCTCCGCGGGACTACGCGCGGCTCTGGGCAGACTTCCACAGCGAGGCCGCCCGTGTGCCGCCGGTCGCGACGCGCCTGCAGGTGACGACGCTGCTGGCCCTGCTGCGCAAGTACACCAGCTTCATTCCCTCGGCCACGCCTTGGGAGACCGACGGCGAGTATCGGACCCGGCCCGACATTTCACTCTACGACCATCTGAAGGTCACCGCGGCGATTGCGGCCTGTCTGGTGCGCGTGGATCCGGACCGCGTGGCCGCACTGCTGCCAGATCCACGAAACGCACCGCAGAGCCAGTCGGTCGTGCTGGCGCGGCTACTGCGGGCCGACCTGTCGGGGCTGCAGAAGTTCATCTATCACATTGCCGAGCCGGCAGCCGAGTCGGGCGGCACGGCACGGCGGCTGCGCGGGCGCTCGTTCTATCTGGTGCTGTTCACCGAGGTGCTGGCCGAGGCGCTGCTCGAGGAGCTGGGGCTGCCGCGGACGAACCTGCTGTTTGCCGGCGGCGGCCGCTTCGATGTGCTGCTGCCGCCCGATGAAGCTTCCGAAGGCGCGATCGAGCGATGGCGGCAGCGCGCCGAGCAGGCGGTGCTGGCGCTGCGGGGCGAGCTGGGCCTGCAGGTGGCCACGGTGGAACTGTGCGCGGCCGACTTCGGCCGGCTGGAGGAAGTCTACAGCCGGCTCGAGCAGGAGCTGCGGCGGCAGAAGGCGCGCACGCTCGCCGACCATCTCGCCCGGGAGGATTTCTGGCTGCCGGGCGGCGCTGCGCTCGAGCCGTGCCCGGTCTGCCGGCTGCAGCCGGCCCGGCTCGAGAACGGGCAGGCGCGGGCATGCGCGGGCTGCACGCTGCACTCCGAGATGGGCCGGCAACTGCCACGCACGCACTGGCTGCGCTGGCACCGGCGGGCGGAGGATTCCGTCTGCCAGCAGGGCGACGGCGTGGTGGCCGTCGGATTCCCCGAACTGGGCTGGTGCGTCGAGCTGCACGGCAACGAACCCGACGGTACGGCCGCGCTGCTCGAGAAACTCAACGACACGGACTTCCTGCCGGATGCGGGCCAGCCCCGCGTCCCGCGCAGCTTCCGCTTTCTGGCCAATGCAGCACCGCTGGTGACCGAGGACTGGACGGGCCCGGTCGATGAGAAAGGCCAGTCGGAACAATTCAGCCAGGGCGAGGTGCTGGAGTTCAACGCGCTGGCCCGTCATTACGCCGCCGGCCCGCCGCTTCTCGGCGTGCTGCGCGGCGACGTGGACCGGCTGGGGAAACTGTTCACCGAGGGGCTGCGCGGGGCGGGTACGGGAGCGGCGTCGGGGCTGTCGTTTTCGCGGCTGGCGACGCTCAGCAGCCAGCTCGACCTCTACTTCTCCGGCCGGCTCAACCTGCTCTGCCAGCGCTTCGGCAGCCCGGACGGCAGCCAGACGGCAAAAGCTGACGGCGCCGCGGATCCGAGCGGCCGCCAGACGCCGGCGGACCGGCCGCGGGTCAAGCAGGTCTTCTACGTCACCTATGCCGGCGGCGACGACTTCTTCATCGTGGGGCCGTGGAACCGCGTGCTCGAGCTGGCCGCCGGGATCGAGCAGGATTTTCGCCGCTTCGCCTGCGAGAATCCGGCCGTGACGCTCTCGGCCGGGGTGGTGCTGGTGAAGCCGAAGTTTCCCATCGCGCGGATGGCCGAGCTGTCGCACGGCGAGCTGGACGCCGCCAAGGATGGCGGGCGCAACCGCATCGGGCTGTTCCAGCTCGCGCTGCCCTGGCGCGACGACGGCGCCCCCGGCTACCACAGCCTGCTGGAGCTGGGCCAGAAGCTGGCCGAGAAAATCCGCCGCCGCGGCCGGCCGCCCGAGCAGGCACCCATCCCGCGCACGCTGCTGCACGACCTCTACCGGCTGCACCGGCGCAGCGTGCAAAAGGAAGGTTCGGCGGATGCGCTCGCGGAGCCGCTGGTGTCTTATCTGTGGGCGCGGCGCCTGCGCGGGGCGCCTGCGTCGGATCAGGACGTCCCGCTGTCCGGGCTGCTCGAGCAAATCCGCGGCCAGTTCCGCCATCGCGGCCTCAGCGTCGCGCTGGCCTACGCCATTTTGCTCACCCGGGAGGTGTAGTCATGTCGACACCCACCAGACCCCAGCCACCCGGCGGACGGCCGCCGCAGGGGGCTCGCGGCTCACCGCGCACGGAGGGACCGGCCGGCACGCAGCCTTCATCGGTGGTTTCGGAACTGATCCAGCGGTTCAACAATTGCCGCAAATTGAGCGAGCTGAATCCCCAGACCGAAGATTTCATTCGCAAAAGCGAAGAGCTGGCTCAGAGCCGCGACATGGGCAGGCTGAACCCCACGCAACTGCGTCGCGTTTTCCATGAATTTCGGACCATCGTCAAAGACTACCGCAGGGCCACTGCCATGCGTGACGCGCAGTTCAGGCTCGTCATGCTGCGCCCCAAGCTGGCGTATGCGGCGGGGCGCGGCGTGATGCCTGCTCATTTCTACAAACTGATTTGCGCCGCGCTGGAGAAGGTGCGGGACGCAGATGACATCGAATTTCTAGATCGCTTTCTGACAGCTTTCCTAGCTTACTTCAAGTATCACACTGCCGTAAGTTCCGGCGGCAGGCAGGGAGGAGCGCAATGACAGACTCCAGTCCAAACCAGCCGTCGTATCGTTTGCAGGGCAAGTTCATTCTGACCGGCGAGCTGGAGTGCGTGACCGGGCTGCGCATCGGCGGCAGCACCGAAGGCTTCGAGATCGGCGGGCTCGACAACCCGGTCATCCGCGATCCGGTCAGCGAGGAACCTTACATTCCCGGATCTTCGCTCAAGGGCAAGCTGCGGCATCTGCTGGAGTGGGCACTGGGAATGATTGAAGAGCACCCCAGGCACAGAAGCTACACGGCGCATTTTTGCGGCAAATGCGATGCGTGCAAGATCTTCGGCGTCGCCTCCGACGAGGAGGATAAACGGCGCACTGCGGGTCCCTCGCGGCTCACCGTCCGCGATGCGCATCTGACCGTCCAGGCCCGACAGCTGCTCAAGGAGCCGACCGGGCAGCTCTATACCGAGATCAAGTGCGAGAATGCGCTCGACCGGATCACCTCGACTGCCAACCCGCGGACGATGGAGCGCGTGCCGCCCGGCGCCTGCTTTGCCATCGAGATGATCTTCGACGTGTACCAGAACGATGATCGGCAACTGCTCCCGCACCTGATCAACGCGATGCAGTTGCTCGAGGACAGCACGCTCGGCAGCTCGGGTTCGCGCGGCTACGGCAAGGTGCGGTTCAAGAACCTGAAGCTGGTCTGGCGGCCGGTGGAGTACTACAGCCAGTTTCCGCGACGGCCCGATGCCGAAGAGGTCTGGGGCGAGGGTCTGGCCAGCGTGGAGGAACTGCGCAGCAGGGTCAGCGAGCGCCTGAAGTAGCGCGCACGGGTGGAAGCATGGCACTGGTTGCCGTGACGCTGGAACCGCTGGGGCCGTGGTCGGGCTGGGCCGAGTCGGACACGCTCGCCGGCGCGCTGTGCTGGGCGGCCTGGATGCTGGGGCAGGACCCGGCGGCGCTGGCGACGAGCGAGGAGCTGGCCGTCAGCTCGCTGTTGCCCGTCCTGCTGCGCAGCGGTCAGCCCGTCGTGCGCTTCTATCCGCTGCCGGCCGGCACGGTGCCCGAGAAAACCGCCCCGGACACGGTCGCCGCCGAAGAAGTCAAAGTGCTCAAGAAGGTGCGCTGGCTCTCGGAAAAGCTCTGGGGGCGGGTGGCGACCGGCGTGAGCACGGCCGGGCAACTGCTGGGGCAAACGGGCCAGGCGGGCGGACCGGTCCGTGTGGGCGAGCTGTTGCTGACACGTGAGGAGGCCAGCAGGGCCGGGCTCGTCGAGCGCAGCGACGGTCACTGGCAGTTCCCCGACGGCGGCACGGCTGGCTCCGCCTACGACACCGCGGACGCGACACACAATCAGATCGACCGGCTGACCGGGAGCGTCGGCGAGGGCCTGCTGTTTTTTGAACGCGAGCTGGTCTTCCGCCGCGGCCACTTCGGCTTCTGGCTGGCGAGCGCGCTGCCCGCCGGGCGACTGCTGCCGCTGCTGGCCGTGCTGGGCGATACGGGCATCGGCGCCAATCGCAGCACGGGGCGGGGCCACTTCCGGATTTTGCACCATGAACCGCTCGAGCTGCGCCTGCCCGTGCCCCCCGCCGGCCGCCGCGCGGGCTTCATGCTGCTGGGGCGGATGCTGCCGTCGGCGGACGAACGCGAGCGGTTCACCGGCGACATGCGCCCGCTGAGCTGGACGCTGCACTACGTGCAGGGGATCTACGAGAAACGCTACTCGGCCGACCCGGCGCTGGCGCGCCGGCCGGTCCGGGTGTTCGCGGCGGGCACGGTGTTTGAGGGCCACCCACCGGCGAACCGCGTGGTGGGCAGGCACGCCGAGGTCGGCCACACCGACGGCCACGCCGTCTACCACTGCGGGCGCACCGTGGTGGCACCGCTGGTGCTGGAGGCCAACCGATGACGCCTGCCGGGGAGAGCGTCCGGCTGAAGCTGTGCCTGCGCCTTCTGACGCCGGTCTTCATCGGCTCGGGCGAGAAGCTGTCGCGGTTTGAATACGTGATCGAGCAGAGCGGCAGCGAGCAGCGGATCCTGATCGCCGATGTGAACCGGATGCTGGAGGTTGCTGCGCATTCGCCCGGCGGGGGTCTAATGGAGCGTCTTGAATCGGCGGCGCTGCGCGGGGAGAGGCTCGAGGACGTGCTTCAGCCGCAGCTACGGCTTGGGGGCGGCACGGCCGCCGGGTGGTTGCGGCAGAAGCGCGCGGTCGCCGAAGAGCTGCAGCTCGACCCGGCCGCCTCGCAACAGCTTCCCTCGGGCCCGACGCCGGCGCAGACGCCTCAGGGGCGCGGTCCGCAGCGCGGCGCCCAGCGTCGCACGCAGACCGAGTACCAGATTCAACGGCATCTGCGCACACCCGACGGAGGCTACTACATTCCCGGCAGCGAGCTCAAAGGCTCGCTGCGCGTCGCCGTCCTCTACCGGTTGCTGTGCGAAGGCACCGCTGCGGAAGCCGACCAGGCGCGGAGCAATCTAAAGGGGGGACTCGAAGCCATCGAGTCTCAGGAAAACACCGAGGAGGAGGATGAGGAAGAGCTGACGCTGGAGCGCCTGGCTACCAGGCTCGACCGGCAACTGCTGCGGCTGCCGGGCCGCGACGGCGACGCCAAATATGACCTGTTTCGCTTCATTCACTTCTCCGATACCACGGTCGTCGAAGCCGACCGCGTGGCCGTGCTGCATGCGAAGGTCCAGCCCATCGGGAGCACCCGCGAGCAGCAGCAGGGCCAGCAGCAGTCGGGCGGGCAGGGCCGCGAGCGCACGGACGAGATTCCTCTGTTCATCGAGGCCCTGCTGCCCGATGTCGAGCTGGAGTGCACGCTGACGGTGGCGCCTCCCGACAGCGAACCGGTGCAGCGGTGGTGCGGAGGGAATCTGCCCGCGCACATGCGGGAGGTGCTTTCCGTGGACTGGCTGCTCGCGGCCTGGCGGCTCAAGAGTCGGGATTTGCTCCAAGAAGAGATCCGGCGTGAAGGCCAGCAGCGGGACCCGATTCTGCGCACGCTGCAGCAGAGCTGCCAGCAGGGGAAGGTCTTGCTGCGGGTCGGCGGTGGCCAGGGCCTGCTGTCCACCACGGTGGACCTTTACATCAAGAACAAACTTCGTGAGCTTTACCAGAACGTCGTGGCCGCGCAGCTCGGTCGGGGGCGTCGCAGGGGCGGTGAGTTTCCTTCCAGCCGGCGCGTGGCGCATTACGACAACCGCCTCTGGCCGCTGGGCTGGATCGAGGTCGTTCGGTAAAGCTCAGGCAGCGCTCAAGCCACCGGCCGTCCGGCTCCTCCCAGCAGTCGCTTCAGTTCTTCTACGACCCTGCGCGTCTGCTCGTTGATCGTCTCGGCCGGAACAGCCTGACGGCCGAAGCCGCAGTGGGCGAGGTCATTGCGCGCCTGTTCCAATCTGTCCCAGAGCGCCTCGAGCGCGAGCAGCGGATCGGTCGGGCGACGCCGTGCCGCACGGCGGCCCGTGTGCTGGTTGAGGAGCTTCTCTGCTTCCTTGCGGTCAGCCCGGCTCGATGGATCTTTGCCCGTCCGGCGGCAGGCTTCCTCGACCACCAGTTCGCGCGCCAGCAGCAGCGCCTGCGGGATGCGTCCGTGCTGGACGTAGAGGTCGAGCAGGGCCAGATAGCCGGCCATATCAGGGGCGGCCAGCGGGCGGTAGGTCTGCTCGACCTGCTCGAGCAGCGGCACCAGCGGCGGCACATGCTGGCCGGCCTGGCCGCGCACGCTGGCCAGCTTTCTGGAAAAGTCCTCTGCGGCTCTGCCGGCCTGGGCAGGACGGATCGTGACCAGCGCCGCCGAAAGCTCGTCGAGCACGCGGGCGAATGGCTTGAGCGCCGTCGCCTGCCGGGCGATCAGCGGATCCCGCGGGCTGCGCCGCTGCGCCCTCCGCAGCAACCCGGCCAGATCGCGGGCATCGCCGGTCTTGCGGAACATGTCGGCCGCCGCCAGCCAGTCGAGCAGCTCGAGCATCGGCGTGAGGTCAAACACAGCGCCGGTGCCGTCGGTCATCCCGGCGTCAAGCGCCCCGTAGAGCAGGTGCCGGAACCTGGCCTGGCGCACGGCGCGCAGATAGACTGCGGCGAGCAGCAGCACCAGCGGGAGCGACCGGAAGCCGTGCGTGATGTCGAAGTCGAGTTCATCGCCAGGCTCGACGCGCTGCGCAACTGTTTCAAACAACTGCCAGAGCTCCTCTTCGGTGCGGCCGTCGGGGATGGAGACGGGCTCGAAGGGCACGCCGCGCTGGCGGAGCTGCTGCTCGAGGCCGTCGGCACCGGTCCAGTTGGCCGACCGGCGGGCCCGGTCGGTCAGGAAGACGTAGATTTTCTCGGGCTCCAGCCAGTCGAGCAGTGCCAGGGCGAAGAATTCCGTCTCACATTCGCGATGGCCCCAGCGGTAGCGCGTGCGGGGGTAACGCTGATCGCTGCGGGTGCCATCGCCTCGACCGACGCCGAGGGTGGTGAAGAGCTTGCGGGCCATGGGGGTGCCTCGCAGGGGATCTGTGGCGGCGATTCTCCCCCGGCGGCCTCTTGGGGTCAAGACGGGCGGGCGGCGCAGGCGCGGCCGGGCGAGCCCGGCCGAACAGCGCCACCCGGTTGGTCGAGCACACACGGACTACTGGCTGCTTCGGGCGGGGAACTTTGGACGCAGCGGCTGTGTGGGGCCATGGTGGAGCGGATGGAATCGCTGCCGTTGCCGGTGGGTTAGAGCCGACGCCCTGGAGCCTACACCCGGGACAAGAAGCTTCTAGTGCAGGCACGGGCTAGGCGGGGGTGTCCGGGAAATCGGGCAGGAAGGCAGGCCCGTGTGCCGGTGGACTGGACCGGGAGGGGCGGGATCGGCGAGGGTACGGCCTGCGGGCTTCGTGGATAGAAAATTTTCGTTGACGGCAAGCCGGCCGCGCGTATAGTTTCCTGCCAGAGGACGCCAAACCCAGAGGCATTTCCCCGACAAAACGATTTTCGTCCTCTGCACGTCGCCCGGGGGGCTCGGCGACGGTCGCGGAAGGGATGGGTGCGATCTCGCAATGAAAATTTCCCGGTCCGGGGAACTTCACAACCTCTGTGTGCTCCCGACAGACGGGCTCCACGGGAAATCAGCAGCCATCGCGAGAACGCCGAATCAAACGGTTCGGGGCCCGAAACAACAGCCGTGGAGGAGGCTAATGGCAACAGAGGAAAGAAGCACCCAGAAAATCACCAGGCCCCGCACAGATGATCGTGTCCTGTGGGATGTGCTGTTCGGAGTCTGGGGATATCCGGCCGTATTCGCGGCACATCAGATGAAGCTGTTTGAGCGGCTGGCGGAAAAGCCCATGACGCTCGACGAGCTTGCCCGAGCGCTCAACCTTGCAACGCGGGGAGCCGATGCGCTGCTGGCTCTCTGCGCCTCGCTCGGCCTGGTCGCCTGCAAAGACGGCCGCTATTCGCTCACCCCGCTTTCCGAAGATTATCTCCTGCCCGACAGCCCCACCTACTGGGGCTGGGCGCTCGATGCCTGGGCCGCCATCTACACCACGTGGACGCCCGACAACGTCCGGCGGGCCGCCGAAACCGACCGCCCGCAAGGGATTTTCGGCGATCCCGAAGGCCCGTTCGCGGTGTGGCATGCCGACTTCGCGCTGGCCGCCACGCGCGCCATGCACAGCTTGAGCATACCGGCCGCGCTGGCCTGGCCGCATCATCTGGATCTGTCGCGCCACAAGGTCATGCTGGACGTCGGCGGAGGGTCGGGGGCGCACTCGATCGGCGCGGCCAACGCCTGGCCGGGACTCCGCTTCGTGGTCCTCGACCGGGAACCCATCTGCGCCATCGCCCGGCAATTTGCCGAGCAGCACGGCCTCGAAGATCGCATTTCCTTTCATACCGCCGATTTCTTCGCCGATCCGTTCCCCGAGGCCGACGTGCACTTTTACTCGATGATCTTCCACGACTGGCCGCCGGAGAAATGCCGGTTTCTGGCGCACAAAAGCTTCGCCAGCCTGCCGTCCGGAGGCCGCATCATCATCCATGAGATGCTGTTCAACGACGACCGCACCGGGCCGTTCCCGGTCGCCGCGTTCAACGTGGACATGCTGGTGGCCATGCCCGGCCAGCAGTACTCGGGACGCGAACTTCTGACCATGCTGCAGGGGCCGGCTTCCGGGAGACGCAGGTCATACCCACCTTCGGCTACTGGAGCATCGTCACGGGCGTGCGGCCATAGAGCGGGAGAATCGGGATCCACGGACCTGGCGGGGTGTCCGGGAAATCGCGCGGGAAACGCAGCCCCGTGTGCCGGTGAATTTGACCGGCAGGGGCGGGATCGGCGAGGGCCCGGCCCGCTGGGTCCGTGGGTGAGAAATTTCAGCTGCCGCCGAGCCGGTCGGGCGTAGGGTTTCGTGGCCGGGACCGGCAAAGCGGAAATTCCAGCCAGAACGCCTTGCACCTCGAGCCGTCCTGGCAAGAAAGGGGGAGCTGATGAATCAGCAGTCTGGCTCCGCGATCCGGGTACCGCGCAGTGACGACCAGCCCCTGTGGGACATCGTTTTCGCCTGTTACGGGCGGCCGGCGGTGCTGCTGGCGCACAGGCTGGGGCTGTTTCGTTTTCTCGCCGCGAAACCCGCAACGCTGGCAGAAATCTGCGCTGAGCTCGGCATCGCCTCGCGGCCGGCGGAGGCGATTCTGGCCGTCAATACCTCGCTCGGCTTCGTGCAATACCACGACGGCCGCTTCGCCCTGACCGCCCTTTCCGAGGATTACCTGCTGCCCGGAAGCCCTACTTATTTTGGAGGCTATTTTGATCTGATCATCGACAACTATTCGGTTTGCTCGATTGAGAAACTGGAGAAAGCGGCGCGGACCGATTCACCGCAGGTTTATGAAGGCAACGAACTGTTTCGGGCGCACGAGGAGCAGGCCAACCTGGCGCGCTACTTCACCCGGGCGATGCACAGCATCAGCATGGCGGCGGCACTCGCCTGGCCATCGAAATTTGATCTGAGCGGCTACCGGCAAATGCTGGACGTCGGTGGAGGGTCGGGGGCGCACGCGATCGGCGCGACGCTGCACTGGCCGAATCTCCGGGCGACGGTCTTTGACCTGGACGGGGTGTGCGAGGTGGCGCGGGAAATGGTGTCGGCCCAGGGCCTCGAGGAGCGGATCGGCGTCCACGCCGGGGACATGTGGAGCGATCCGTTTCCCGCAGCCGACATTCATTTCTATTCCAACATCTTCCACGACTGGCCGCCGGAGAAGTGCCGCTTCCTGTGCGAGAAGAGTTTCAAGAGCCTCGAGAGCGGCGGGCTCATCCTGGTGCACGAAGTGCTGTACAACGACGACAAAACCGGGCCTTTCCCCGCCGCGGCTTACAGCATGATCATGCTGGGCTGGACAACCGGGCGGCAATATTCCGGGCGCGAACTCTCGGAGATGCTCGTTGGGGCGGGTTTCCGGGACGTCGGAATCAAGCCCACCTTCGGCTTTATGAGCGTCGTCAGCGCCCGGAAGCCGTAAGCGGAACGAAGGCCTGCGGCAGGCTCTGGATCGCGCGGCGGCCTCTTGGGGTCAAGACGGGCCGGCGGCGCAGGCGCGGCCGGCGAACCCGGTGCACAGCGCGACCTGGACGAGACGGCTCTGCGGCCGGTGCTGGCCGGGCTGCGGCTGCCAACCGTAAGTGGATCAGGCGGAGGAAGCCGGGGTGTCGCGCGATGATGGCGATGGGTACGGCAGCGCAGGGCCAGTGCGGGCGGGCGAAGGAGCAGCCGTCGGCACCGCAGCCGTGCCATAGACCAGCCGCAGCAGCTCGAGCCGTCCGGCGACGCCCAGCCGGTCAAAGAGCCGGCTGAGGTGGTGCTTGACGGTGTGGACGGCAATGCCGAGTTCGGCGGCGATGCGGCGGTTGCTGTAGCCGCGCGCGATGCAGGCGACGATTTCGCGCTGGCGCGGCGTGAGCGGCCGCGTCGCTGCGGCAGCCGGTGGCCGCGCGCGGCCTCCCGCCAGGGCCGCCAGCAGCACGGGCAGCTCGGCGGCGGCAACGTCGCGCGGCAGCACGCCGCGGGCGCCGGCGTGCAACGCCTGCGCCAGAAGCAGCGGCTGCGAGCCGTCGGCCAGCACCACCACCGCGGGTCCGCCCGGGCCGGCCAGCGCACCGATCAGCTCGAGGGCAGGCCCTTCGCCCACGGCCAGGTCCATCAGCACGAGTGCCGGATGCCGGCGCCGCACCTGCTCGAGGGCTTCAGCCGCCGTGGCCGCTTCGCCGACCACGATGAACCTCTTCTGCTGCGCGAGCAGCCGGCGCAGGCCGATGCGGGAAACCGGATGCGGATGCACCAGAAGGACGCCGGGCGGCGCAGGGCGTTGTCGCCGGGCAGCAGCCGGAGAGGGGCGCGCGGGCATGCTGGAAAGATTCTAGCAGCAGGCAAAGCCCCTGACAGAATCAAAATGGCTTCCTGCGTTCCAATCCGTCTACCGGAGTAACTTCCAAGTTACTCGACCCAGTAACTCCATTGATACGGCACGTTCGTGCCATGGGTTATAGAACGGTCGTTCCATTGATACCGCCGGGGCTGCGGTGGTAGTTTTGCGCCCAGTCTCGGGGTGCATCAGGAGACCGTTTTTTCCGCCGGGCGCCCTCGTGCCGGCTCGCGCCGGTGGCTGCCCGGGAAAAGCCAACAGAGCGAGGTGGGAGAGTCCGATGCAGAACGCAGGCAGAACGGGATGGCGGATCGAGCGCCTGCTGGTCGCCGTGGTGTTGCTGGCGGCGGGCGCTTTGCGTGGCAGTCTGCCGCAGCCGACGATCGGGAGCTGGGTGCCGGGCGCATCGCTCGGCGGGGCGCGCAGCGGTGCGGCCGCGGTGCTGCTGGCCGACGGGCGCGTGCTGGTGATCGGCGGCAGCGACGCCGGCGGGCCGGTGGCGACGGTCGAGGTCATCGGGACCGACGGAAGCGTTTCGGCGGCAGCACCGATGCAGGTGCCGCGGAGCCATTTCGTGGCCGCACGGCTGAGCGATGGCCGCGTACTGGTGGCCGGCGGCGTCACCACCGGCAGCGGCATCACCAACGCCGCCGAGCTCTACGATCCGGCGACGAACACCTGGACGGCGGTGCCGGGTGGCATGCTCGAGGCGCGCGCCGATGCCGCCGCGGTCACGCTGTTTGACGGCCGCGTGCTGGTGGCCGGCGGACGCGGCAACGGCACGGTGAGCAACACGCTGGAGGCCTACGATCCTGCCGCCAGCGGCTTCGTCCTGCTGGGCACGCTGGCGACGGCGCGGACCGGCGCTGCGGCCGAGCAACTCGACGACGGCCGCGTGCTGATCGCCGGAGGCACCGACGCCGGCGGCACCGTGCTGGCCTCGAGCGAGCTCTACGATCCGGCCAGCGGAACCGTCAGCGCCGGTCCGGCGATGCAGTCGGCGCGCACGGCGTTCACGCTGACGCGGCTCCTCAACGGCCGCGTGCTGGCGGCCGGCGGCAGCGACGGCCAGCGCGAGCTGGCCTCGCTCGAGCTCTACGATCCGGCGACGAACAGCTTTGCGGCGCCGGCCACGGCAACCGGGCAGCCGGTGACGCTGGTGGCGGCGCGGCAGGGCCATCAGGCCGTCCGGCTGCCGCACAACGGCGCCGTGCTGCTGTTCGGGGGCACCGCCGGCGGTACGGCGCTGGCTTCGGCCGAGCTGTTCACCGCCGCCGTGGCTGCCGATGGAAGCTGGTCCTACGGCGAGACGGCCACCGGCGCGCTCACCGTGGCACGTGCCGGAGCCGCCGCCGCGGCGCTCGATGACGGCACGCCCGCCGGAACCAACCCGGGGCTGCTGGTGGCGGCCGGCGGCACCGATGCCGGCGGCAACCTGCTCGCCTCGACCGAATACTACGGCTTCCCCACCGTCCGCACCGACCAGAGCGATTACGCGCCGGGCAGCACCGTGACCATCACCGGCACGGGCTGGCAGCCGGGCGAGACGGTGACGCTGACGCTGGTGGAGTCGCCGCTGGTGGACACGCATCCCGTGCTGACCGCGGTGGCCGACGCCGCCGGCAACATCGTCAACACGCAGTTCGTCACCAACGCACTCGATGCCGGCGTGACCTTCTACCTGACCGCGCTGGGACAGAGCTCAGGCCGGCAGGCGCAGACCGTTTTCAGCGATGCCTCGATCCAGGGGGCAGCGATCACGATCAAGGACGCCCTCTGCACGAATCCCAAAACGAGCTTCGTCATCGGCGACACCGTCTGCGCCAGCGTGCTGGCGACGGTGACCGGCAGCGGCAACCTGCCCGACTATTACATCGTCTGGTTCCGTCCCGACAACACGGTGGTCAAAACCACGCATGAGACGGGCGTCGGCAACAACACGACGCAGACCGACACGCTGACGCTGACCGGGAGCTTTGCCGTTACCGGCACCTGGACGGTGAAAACCTGCAAGAACAGCTCGTGCGGGGGCCCGGGCAACGTGCTCGACACGAAGACCTTCACCGTTTCGGCCCAGCCGCCCAGCATCAGCAAGTCGTTCGGTGCGGCGAAGATCGCCGTGGGCAACACGACGACGCTGAGCTTTTCGCTGAGCAATCCCAATCCGTCCGGTGTGACGCTGACGGGCGTGAGCTTCATTGACACGCTGCCGACCGGGCTGGTGGTGGCGACGCCCAGCGGGCTGAACAACACCTGCGGCGGAACGGCAACGGCCACTGCCGGCAGCGGCAGCGTCAGCCTGAGCGGCGCGTCGCTGGCCGGCGGGGCAAGCTGCACGGTGACGGTGAACGTCGAGGCCAACGGTGCGGCCACCGGCACGCTGACCAACTCGGTGACGGTGAGCTCCGCCAACGGCGGCACGGGCAACACCGCCACCGCGCAGATCACCGTTTACCAGCAGTACACCGTCACCTTTGCCGCCACCGGCATTCCCACCGGCAGCAGCGCCGACACCAGCGGCCCGCTGGTCAGCTACAGCGGCACGCAACTGGGCAGCCCGGTGAGCGGGACGCTGACGGCAGCCCAGCTGGGCACCGCGGCCGCCAGCATCGCCTTCGATGCGGGCACGCAGGTGACGTTCAGCTACACCTCGCCGATCGCGCCCACCGGCAGCACCACCAAACGCTATGTGCTGACCGCAGCTAGCCCGAATCCGAGTCCTGCCTCGCCCATCAGCAGCCTGGCGAACAACACGACGGTGACGGCGAGCTACGTGGCGCAGTATCAGGTGACGTTCTCTGCCAGCGGGCTGGGCAGCGACGCCACCGGCACCGTGGTGAGCTGGTCGGGCACGCAGGCCGGCAGCACGGCCTCGGGCTCGCTGACGGCGACGGATCTGGGCACCGCGGCAGCGCAGATCTGGTTCGATGCCAACACCCAGGTGAGCTACAGCTACAGCTCGCCCGTCTCCAGCAGCGTCAGCGGCAAACGCTACATCCTCGACAGCTCGGTCAGCCCCAACCCCAGCCCGGCCTCGATCAGCTCGCTCAGCGCCGCCACCACGGTCACCGCCACCTACAAGACGCAGTATCAGGTGACGTTCACGCTCTCGGGCGTCGGCAGCGACGTGAACAGTTCCACCACCGTGCTCACCCTGAGCAGCCCCTCCAGCCAGAGCATCAGCTTCGGCCAGTTCAGCAGCAACAGCTACAGCGACTGGTTCGATGCCGGCAGCAACCTCAGCTACAGCTTCGCCAGCCCGCTGGCCAGCACCACCAGCGGCAAACGCTACCTGCTGACCTCGACCAGCCCGGCCTCGGTGAGCAATCTGGCAGGCCCGCAGACGGTGACGGCGAACTACGTGCCGCAGTATCTGGTGACGTTCTCTGCCAGCGGGCTGGGCAGCGACGCCACCGGCACCGTGGTGAGCTGGTCGGGCACGCAGGCGGGCAGCACGGCCTCGGGCTCGCTGACGGCGACGGATCTGGGCACCGCGGCAGCGCAGATCTGGTTCGATGCCAACACCCAGGTGAGCTACAGCTACAGCTCGCCCGTCTCCAGCAGCGTCAGCGGCAAACGCTACATCCTCGACAGCTCGGTCAGCCCCAACCCCAGCCCGGCCTCGCCGATTAATTCGCTCGGCGCCGCCACCCCGGTCACCGCCACCTACAAGGCACAGTACGACACGACGACGACGGTGACTTCCTCGGCCAATCCGTCGGTCTACGGGCAGCCGGTGACGTTCACGGCGACGGTGGCCACGGTGGCCTCGGGCGGTCCGACGCCGACCGGGTCGGTGCAGTTCAGCGTGGACGGCTCGCCCTACGGTTCGCCGGTGGCGCTCAGTGGCGGGCAGGCGGCGGTGACGATCTCCTCGCTGGCCGTCGGCGGCCACACGATCGCCGCCAGCTACACGCCCGATACCGACAGCTTCACCGGCTCCTCGGGGACGCTCAGCCAGACGGTGAACAAGGCGAACACGACGACGACGGTGACCTCCTCGGCCAATCCGTCGCTTCTCGGGCAGCCGGTGACGTTCACGGCGACGGTGAGTGTGGTGGCGCCGGGGGCAGGCACGCCGACCGGGTCGGTGAGCTTCTATGACGGCACCACGCTGCTCGGCACCGCTGCGCTCAGCGGCAACCAGGCGCAGTTCACCACCTCGTCGCTCGGCGTGGGCAGCCACAACATCACGGCCAGCTACAGTGGCGACGGCAACTTCAACGGCAGCACCAGCACGACGCTCGTGCAGCAGGTGAACTACGGGTTCCTGGGGCTGCAGTCGCCCTATGCACCGCCACCAGCAACGTTCAACGTGAAGCGGACGATGCCGCTGAAGTGGCAGTACACCGACAACAACGGCAACGTGGTCAACAGCAGCACGGCCAATCCGCAGGTGATCATCTACGGGCCGTACACCTGCGGGCAGCCGGACACTGCAGGGACGATCACGGTCAACGACGCCGGCTCGAGCGGCTACCAGTACGATCCGACGACCAATACCTGGCAGTTCAACTGGCAGATCAAGGGGAATCTGACCGGCTGCTACGACATCTACATCAAGAGCCAGCAGTCGGGACAGCAGAACGGGCCGTTCCCGATCAGCGTGGTGAACAAGTAAGCGGCGGGATCACGGCGACGTCCACCGGCGCCGTGGGCGTGGCAGAAAAGGTGCCTGGCGGCGTCCAGGTGGCTGCCACCATCGCCCGTTCCAGCCGGTGGGAGGCGGGTGGCAGCGGGGGCTGTGACAGCGGAGCCCGCGGCCGCAACCGGGTGGCAGGCCGCTCAGTCTTTGCGGCGACCGGCAGAGCGGGCGGCAGCGGCGGCGCCCACGGCAGCGCCCACGGCGCCGGCACCGACGACAAGGGCGACGACCGCCGCCTTTGAAATCAGCAGGGCCAGCAGGCCTGCCAGCAGCGTCACGGGATACTGGTTCATCCTCCCCCTTGCGGGCGCGGAGCTGTTCGGGCGGCCGTTATTTTATTTTCGCCGGCGCCGCTGTCAACGAAAAAAGTTCCTCTCCGGGCGCGGCATCGTGGCCGAGACCCGGGCCTGCGCGGTGCGCAAGCCCCACACACCCGGCGGCTTCCTGGCAGCCGCGGCGGCTAGGGCTGCGCATGCCAGATGGCTTTGCCGGTTTCGAGGTCCACGGGCACCGAGGCATGCTCATGGACGATCACCCACCGGCCGTCGCGCTGGCGCCAGACGTCGCTAACCCGCAGCAGCTGGTCCACCGGCTGGCCCGTGCGGGCATCGCGGCCGGCGACGTGCGCGAGGTAGCGGGCGTAGGCCATCGTGCCGTCGGTCTCGATGTGGAGGTCGCGGATCTCGAAGGTGATCGGGCCGGCCAGGCTGGCGAAGAACTCGCTCGCGTCTTTGCGAACGGCCTCCCAGCCGGTGTACTGCAGCGGCGGGACCACATCGAAGACCACCAGCGTCGGGCTGTGCCAGAACGGGCGCATAAAGGCGTCCAGATCGCGTGCCACGATGGCCTGTTCCAGCCGGTGGTAGGCGGCGGTGATGGCCGTGCGGGCGTCGGCGGCCGGACGAGCCGGAGCGGTCTGGGGCAGTTTGCGGGCGGGCGCCTGCGCGGCTGCGGCGGGTAAAAGCATCAGGAAAAAAGCCACTGCCGGTACGATATTCCGGATCATCGTTCCCCCTTGCCGGCCCGGAGGTGTTCGGGCGAGCCGATTCTACGCCCCCCGCCCCCGCAGTCAACGGAAAAAGGCTACCCGCCGGGTGGGGTCGCTTCAGGCAGGTGGAGTTTGCCAGGGAATGACTTCAGCTCCCGGGGGAAAGCCCTTCGCCCGGGCAATGCGCAGCAGCTCGAGTACCTTCTGCCGCAAGCGGGGATCGAGCCGGCTGCCGTTTTTCATGTTCTCCCAGAGGCCGTGGAGAAACGCCTTTTCGCTCCGGCTGAATACGTTGTGAACCATGTCCCAGTCGATCAGGGTGCGCAGGAGCCGGGCCGTAACGACGGAGTTGTCATCGTTGTCCTTGTGCAGTTGCGCCGGCACGACGCGGGGTTCGGCCGGCTGCTGTGTCTGACTCTGCGGGGGTGTCGCCGCGGTGGTGGGAGCGGGTGACGGGGCGGACTTGCCTGCCTTCTGGTTCTCGCTCGGTTGCGGCTCCGGGTGCTCGGGGCGGTGCTCCCTGAGCAGCTCGTCGGCATCGTAGACCACGCGACGGACGGTACCGGGCGGCGCTGCGGGGGCCACCATCGGCTCGATGTCCAGCGCGCGGCAGTTCTGAACGATGCGGTTGATGGCGGCGGCACGGTCGAGATAGAACTCGGATTCACGGAGCCGGCAGAAGCGCCAGCCGGCGCGCTCGAGCTGCCGCTGGCGGTACAGATCCTGCTGGAAGCGCTCGAGACCGTGCCAGGCCTCGCCGTCGCACTCGACGGCCAGGCGGCTGTGGAGGCCCTCGATGACCAGATCGATGCGGTATCCGGCGACCGAAACCTGGGGGCGCACGCGGTAATGGCGCCGGAGCAGCTCGAGCGCGACGTCCACCTCGAACCAGCTCTCATAGGGCGTCGGCTGGGTGCCGGGGCGGCGGTTGCGGCCGGCGGTTTGCACGGCGTGCTCGAGCCGCTCGCGTTCCTCGAGCTGCCCGAAATCCTCCGCGCCGGGACTGGCGAAGAATTTCAGCAGCCGCCAGCGCACGTCGTCCTCGCGGCCGCTGGTGTCGGCGGCGTCGAGGCTGCGGACGAGCCAGACCTGGTCGCGGGCGCGGCTCATGGCGACGTTGAAGCGGCGCCGGTCGTCGAGTTCGGTCAGAGCACGGAAGTGGCGGTCGGGGCTCATGACCAGCGAGAGGAAGATGACGTCGCGCTCGTCGCCCTGGAAGCTGGCGGGTGGCCCGCAGCGCAGGCGGCGCTTCTCGATTTCCTGCGGAGGAATGCGGTCGCGCAGCAGCTCCTCGATGCGCTCGGCCTGGCGGTGGCCCTGGAGGGCGATGACGCCCATGGTTTTGTCCGCGTAGGCAGGATCGCGGAGACACTCCTCGATACAGCGCACCACGGCATGCGCCTCGGCATCGTTGACCACGTGCGAACCCTCGCCACGGCAACGGCCTCCTCGCACGTAGACGTCCACCAGCGGCACCAGCCGCCGGGGCGGCGGCTGGCGCAGCGGAATCAACGACGCACCGGCGTAGCAGAGGTCGTTGCTGAACCGAATGATCTCGGGCACGCAGCGGAAATGCTCCCGCAGGGAGATGACGCTTCCGAAGACGCGCAGGGCGTGGTCGTAGAGGCTGGTGTCGGGACGGAACTCGGCATGAAAGCGGAAATCCGGCAGGTACTGGCGCGCCAGACCGAGCACGTCGTCCTCGGAGATGCCGACGCGGTCGGGCGTATTCTGCATGTCGTCGCCGACGACGATGATCTTTTTGCCCAGGTAGAACAGGAGCAGGGCCTCGGTGCCGGCCTGCGAGGCTTCGTCGACGATGATGGTGTCGAAGGCACCGGGCTGCTGCGGCGCTGCGTCCCAGACGCGATGCAGCGGCAGAATCCAGGCGGGCAGCACGGGCAGGCATTCGGCCATGTAGTGGCGCGCCTGCCGGCGGTGGCGGGCGGCATTCCGGCCGGTGCCCTTGCCGACGCGGCGCATGGCGCCCACCCAGGCCTGCAGCATCTGCCAGAATCTCGCGTGCGTGCGCTCGAGGAACGCCACCCAGGCGCGCTCGACGACCAGTTCGCCCGTCACGCGCTCGATGTTCTGCTGGAGGGCGGCGGCCTGTGCGGCGAGGTCGGCGGCCTCGCGCCCCACATGCCGCTCGAGCCAGTCGCGTGCGTCGGCCCAGTTCCAGGCACGGCGGAGATTGCGCAGCCGCGGCTCCCAGTCGGGGCTGCCCGGCTGGTTGCGGAGCAGACGGGCCAGGCGCGGATGGGCGGCCTCCAGCTTGTGCAGCAGCTCGCTCCAGCGCCGGACACGGGGCCGGCGGACGCGCAGCACCTCCCTGCGCTCCCAGGCCAGGCGGTAGCGATCCGGGTCGCGCGCCTCGATCGCCTGCTTGAGCTCGAGCACGCACGAGTGCACGCGGTTTCCGGCCCAGGCCAGAGTCACCGCAATCTCCTCACCCAGTCCGGCCAGTTTTTGCTCGAGGCGCTGCGGCTCGCCTTCGGTCACGCGCAGGTCTCGCTCGGCGGCGAGCAGGTCGCGCCAGAGCAGGCGCCGGCCGTCATCGGACAGATCGGCGGGCAGGTCGATCTCGGCCAGTCGCACGGGCAGGAAAAAGGAGTCCAGCCGCGCCAGGTGCTCGAGCAGGCGACGCAGGCCGTCGCGGGCGCCGGCGATCAGTTCGGCGGCGAGTGCGGGCTGCAGTTCCGGTGCTGGCAGCAGCCGCTCGGGCCAGAGCGCAGCGAAGCGTTCCAGGGTCTGCCGGATCTCCAGATGTGCGGCCAGCGCGTCGAGTGCTTCGGCCGAACGCGGCGGCTGGCCGTTGACACGGCAGATTCGCTCGATGTAGCGGGTTTCCCGGACGACGCGCGGCGCCAGCGGTCCGAATCCGCGCCGGCCACCTCTCCGGAAGTGGTCGCGCCGCCGGCAGGCATCCGCATGCAGGATTTCCAGTACAAACGGGCCGTTGAAGGTCACCGAGGCCTGCTGGCTGCGGCCAATGGCCTGCTCGAGCCTTTGCTGCAGTTCGGCCAGATCGGCCTCGCGGCTGCGCCAGAGCATTCCGCGACCGGCGGCCAGATCGTGCACGATCTGCCGGCAGAGGCGGCGGGCTGGCTCGGGATCGGCAGCCAGACGCCGTGAAACTTCGCTGGCCAGCACGTGGAGCTGCTCGAGCCACTGGACGAGCGCGTCCAGTTCGGCCATCCCGGTCTGGCCGAGCGCGGTGCGCAGGCGAGCGACGCGTTCGGGCGGGAGTTCGCGCGTCAGCTCCGCCAGCACATCCTCCCGTCGCTGTTTTGCCTTCTCGACGGCGGCCAGGGCCTTCTTCCATTCCTCCAGCAGGGCGGCGAACTCTGCAGGCTGCGGTAGATCGAAGCCGCCGAGCTCCCCCTGGTCGGCCTCGACGATGGCGGGGGTCAGGCTGGCGTGCAGGCTGGCCAGTTCGGCCAGTTCGTCGTTTGTGAGCGGGCAGGAACGCTGCGACGGGTTTGCCGGCGGCGGAAACCAGTTGAACTCCGCGGCGGCTTCGGCGACGCGGCGCGCGAGGTCGGCCAGCGTGCCGGCGTAGTCTTCGTTGATCTGCACGGGTTCGGTTTCGGCGCGGCGGGCCGTGCACAGCGCAGCCTCGAGGCTCTGCTGCTCGCGCTCGAGTCGCTGGAGTTCCTGCTCGAGCTGCGCGATGCCTCGGCGGGCCTGCGCCGGATCCCAGCGATGCCGGCGTTGCTGCATCCTCTCCACGCTTTCGGCAAGGCGCCGGTCGTCGTCACGGGTCAGGCCGAAGGCGCCGACGCAGAGGTCGAGCACCGGTTTCGGCAGCAGCCGGCCGAGCACCTCGAGCGCCTTGCCAGCGTGCGCCGTGATGAGCACGCGCTCGCCGACGGACAGCAGGTGGCAGATCAGATTGGCGATGGTCTGGCTCTTGCCCGTGCCCGGCGGCCCTTTGACCACCACGCCGGCGCTGCACTGCCAGCGGGCGGCAATCTTGCGCTGCTCTTCGCTGGTCTTGAGCGGAAAATACAGCCGGCCGTCCGGGGCCGCGGTGTGTCGGACTTCAGCCGCGGCAGGATCGTCGGCGACGTGCTCCCCTTCGGCGATCAGCATCTTCCAGGGTTGCGGGAGCCGCGACCCGTCGCCTTCTGCCACGGTCTCCAGCAGCTTCTCGGCCATCTGCTCGAAGCCGGTCTGGCGACGCCGGCGCAGCACCAGCGCCGGCGCCCAGTAGAAGCGCATGGTGCGGTCGGGGCGCGCCTGTCCCGCCCGGGCCGAGGCGTCAAATTTGGCGTGTCGGGCTCCCGCGTTCGCCACCAGAAGCCCCAGGACCTTTTCCACCCGCGCGACGTCCCAGATGGCGACGTCGAGCTCCTCGAGCCGCTGGTCGAGAAGCTCGCGGGGAACCTGCGGGCGCTCGGCCGGCGCCAGCATGTCGAGCTCGAGCCGAAAGCCCTGGAGGGGATCGGCGGGCACCACCTGCAGAGTTCCGGTGGCCGGATCGGACTCGATCCTGGCCGGCGCGACCAGCACGTGGCGCTCGATGTGATCGCCATCGTCGTTCACCCACACCAGCAGCCCGGCCGCCACCAGCAGCTCGTAGATTTCCTCGCCCTCGAGCAGGCGGTTGCGCATGTAGTCGAGCTCCCTGTGGAGGTCGGCCAGCGGCTGCAGCGCACGCATTTTCTCGGCCCAGGGCAGCCACTGCTTCTGCAAAAACTGCTGCCACTGCGTGCGGCGCGCCGGGTCCGCGTCGAAGCGCTCGATCCGCGGAGGCCCGCCTGAAGACCCGGGCCGCACCACCTGCTCGAGCACCAGGTTCTCGAGCGTCGGCCCGTCGCTGCTGAGGAAGCTTTGCGGATCGTCGAGAAACTTTTGCGGAACCCAGTCCACGAGTTTCTGCGGAACCGCAGGTGGGTCCGGCAGCTTTGCCCGGGCGACCGTCAGCCAGGCCTCGAACTCCTCGAGGTCGGCGCCCGCGAGGCCCGTCCCTGCAGGACGGGGCTCGCCGGAAAACAGAAACGGTGATTGAATCTTTCCCTGTCGCTCGCCACGGTTGTCGGGCAGATCGGCGAACCAGAGGATGTGCTCGTGCTCGGGATCGTAAGCCAGCAGGCGCGAACGGCGCAGGTTGTTGACGTCGCTCAAAAACTGCAGCATCCGCCGGCTGCGATCAGCGAACACCGCATCGGTCAGCGCCACTGAAACACCTCCGGGCAGGGCGCTCCTTCCAGCCCGACCCGGACGCGCCGCCCGGCAACTGCCCGGTGAGAGGACCTCGGGCACCGGCCCGCCGCGGCAGCTCTGCCAGCCGATACTGCAGGCACTGTGCGTGACAGGAGGGATGGAAGGGACACCCCGCTCTCCTGAGTTTGTGCTGGTGCGCGCATTCTAGCGCCGGCAGCAGGTCGCTCCGCGGCGAAGTGAGGGTGGTGCGCTGAAACGATCAACCGGCGGCCGCGGCGACCGGCCATGCAGCTCGCGGCGCAAAAATGCAACCGGAGCCGTAGCGGCAGCGGGGCGGCGCCAATGAGCTCCGTAGCGGCGGCGGGGGGCGGCGCAGCGGCATGCGGCGCCGGGGGTGCGCGGCACGGGGTTAGTGCGCGGGCGGGGCGGGCGCGGCCAGCGTGCGGATGTAGAACACCAGGTTCCAGATGTCGTCGTCGGACTGGATGCGGCCGAAGCCGGGCATACCGGTCAGCCGCAGCCCGTCGTGGATGACGGCGAACAGCTCGCGGTCCGACAGCGCCTGCACGTCGGGCGAGGCGAGCGAAATCGTGCGCGGGTACATGTTCTGGCCGACGGCGGTCGGGTGGCGACCGTCGGCGCCGTGGCAGAAGGCGCAGGCCATGCCGTAGAGGCCCGAGCCGGCTTCGATGCGCTGCGGCGTGGCGGCCGGCGGCGGTGGCACGTGCGCGGCAGCGCGGCGCAGATAGAGGCCGCGGACGCGCGCGGCCATCCAGGTCTCCATCGGACCCGGTTCGGGCAGCGCGCTGAGATTGGCGGTGAACACCGCCAGCGTCCCCACGGCAGCGATCAGCACCACGGCGACGATGACCCACACGGCAGCGCGGTTGCGCATTGGCTTCCCCTCCCTGCCCTCACGAGGACCGCGGCGCCGGCCGACGGCTCAGCGCGCGGCCTCGATGCTCTCGATGTGAATGGTGCGGCTGCTGCGGTCGAGCGTGCCGACCACGTGCACCTTCTGCCCGGCAAACGCTGCCGCGCGGCGCACCGGCGTCAGATGATAGAAGGTCTTCGCGGCGGCGTCGTAGAGGACGTATTCGCCGCCGGCTTTGACGCAGGCCTCGGTGCAGTCGCGGGGAGTGCTGGTGCCGGTCATCTTGTAGCCCAGCTCGTGGCCGTTCACCTTGGCGCACTGGATGTCCATGATCTCGCCGCTGAAGCTCTGGCCGCGCGGAACGGCCCAGGCCACAGCAGCCAGCGCGAGCAGCAGGGGCAGCAGCCGTGTCGTCGGTTTCATCGTTGGCCTCCCTGATGGATGGTTTGCTTTCTACCGCAGAAGGCGTGCCCGGGCAACCTTCAGCCCTCCCGCAGCGCCTGCTCGAGCCGCGCATAGAGGCGCGCGCTGACGGCCAGCGGCACCTCGAAGGGTTCGGTCTCGACCAGCAGGCGCAGCGTGCGCGTGGTGGTATCCACCAGAATGCGGCAGCGGCCGCAGCGCGCCAGATGGCGCTCGATGGCCGCGCGCAGTTCGGCACTGCCGTCGCCATCGAGCCAGCAGGAGAGCGATGCCAGCACCTGCCGGCAGTCGAGGACCAGGCTCTCGGTGCGCTTCATGGCTTCCGTCCCATGGTGGCCAGCACGCGCCGGGCCACGCGGTCGCGCAGTCCGGCGGCGGCCCGCAGCAGCCGCTGGTGCAGCCCGGCCGGGCGCTCCAGATGCGCCGCCAGGTATTCGCGCAGCACCAGCCGCGCACGGTGCAGCCGCGACTTCACCGCCGGCACCGTCAGCCCGAGCGCCGCGGCGGTGTCCTCGGCGCTCAGCCCTTCCAGGTCGCGCAACACCAGCACGGCGCGATACGGCTCGGGCAGCGCCGCCACGGCCGTCTCGACCAGCCGGCGCAGCTCCTGGCGCCCGTAGAGCTGCTCGGGGCTGGGATGCCAGGGAGAGAGGCGCTCGGGCACGAAGTCGCCCGCCTCCAGCAGTTCGTCGAGCGAGACGGCGCCGTCGCGCTCGCGCCGCCGCTGCAGCGCGGCATTCACGGCGATCCGCACCAGCCAGGTGCTGAACCGCGCTTCGCCGCGAAATTGCCCCAGATGCCGGTAGGCCTGCAGGAAACACTCCTGCAGCGCCTCTTCGGCATCCTCGGGACGCCCCAGCAGCGCCATCGCCACGCGATAGACGCGGCGTTCGTGCCGGCGCACCAGCGCCTCGAAGGCGGCGCGATCGCCGGCCAGCGTGCGCGCGACCAGCTCGAGGTCGTGCGCGTCGGCCGCTGCGGCTTCAGACCCGGCGGGCACTCGGCTGGCCTCCTTTTATGTGATAAGGATGCGGCGACAAAGGGTGCGCAGAAGCCAGCGCTTTGCGCCAGGGGCTGCGGCGGCGGCAGATACCGGCGTCAGGCTGTGGCGCGGCCGCAGGCGGCAGGCTGCGGCTCAGGGCAGCGCCAGCAGATGGCGCTCACCGAGCGGCCGCCAGCGGTAGCCGAACGCCGCCAGTTGCGCCCGCACCCGCTCGCGGCTTTCCGCACTGTGGCACTTGATGATCAGCACGGGTCGCTGAATCGCCAGCAGCCGGCCGGCTCCCGCGAGCACTTCGGCTTCGGCGCCTTCTACGTCGCATTTGATCACGTCGGGCAGGCGGCCGCGGCCCAGGCAGGCGTCGAGCGAAACCGCCGGCACGACGACGACCTCGGCACCGGCCGCCGGGTAGGCAACGACGCAGCCGCAGCCGCGGTCGGGGGAATCGCAAAGACGGTCGCGCTGGAACAGCACGGTGCCCGGCTGCGACCAGACGGCGGCCTCGATCACCTCGACGATGGCCTCGAGGCCGTTGCGGGCGGCATGGGCGCGCAGCCGCGCGGCATTTTGCGGATCGGGCTCGAAGGCCACCACGCGCCCGGATGGTCCGGCACGCCGCGCCGCGAGCAGCGTGAAAAAGCCCACGTTGGCGCCCAGGTCCCAGAAGACCTCGCAGCCTAACACGGCTTCGGCTGCCACGGAAGCATCTTGTGGCCCCGCGGCAACCGCCATAGAATCCGGCGAGAGACCGGGCTCCGCCCCCGCAGGAGACCGCCATGGCGGAGAATGCATGGAAGGAAGCGATGGACGCCGCCGCGCAGGAAGCCCACGCCGAGCTGGAGCGGCATCTGGAGGACTGGGGCGTGCGCGACGTGGCGCTGTGGTGGCAGCGCTGGTACATGCGCGCCGGGCACAAACGTCTGGGGCGCGTGCTGCTCGAGGCGGCGCAGGCACCGCCGGCCCGCCGCCCACCCGTGCAGTGAGCTTTTGCGCCGACCGCCCCCGCACACCGGCACCCGCTGGGCCCCCAGCTCCCCACGGAAAGCGCAGCGTGCCTGTTCCCCTGGCAGCCCGGCCTGGTCCGGTTAAGTCGTCCGGGGCTAGGGCAGCCAAAAAATGTTTTGCAATGTACCAATCGATATGCTATCATTCGGATAGAATGGCTATCCGAAGGAGGTCAGAATGACGGACGAAAACCTTGCCCGAGTACTCCAGCCCATTCTGAAATCGCTCTCAACCCAGGAAGAAGAGCTTGACAGACAAATCGCCTTGCTTCAGGAAAAGCTGCGGGAGGTCCGCGGAAAGCAGCAGGCGATCCGAAAACTCCTCAACCTGCCCGAAGATCATCAAGCAGCCGGGCTAGCGAACTCACACGTTCACAGCCTGCCCGCGACGGACAAAAGGACGGAATATCGGATCGCCATTCTGGAAAGTCTGGTTGAGCTCGGGGGCACGGGAACAACCGAGCAAGTTCTCAGAAGGGTAAAGGAAAAGCTGGAAAAAAAGGGGGTGTTCGCTCAAGAGGATTACGAGGATATCCCGTCGGGAACCGAGGAAAGGTGGAGGAACACCGCCAGGTGGGAACGGTTTAGCCTGGTGGTCATGGGGCTACTCCGGCGCGACTCCCCGCGAGGGATCTGGGAGATTACCGAAGACGGCCGCGAGTGGCTGCGAAGGCAGCAAAGCCGAACCTAGAACGGTGCGCATTGCGTCACGCGGTCGATCCTGGGCACGAAGACGGCGGAATGCACCCAGCGCCGCGTCATATCTGCCTCTGCTAATCAAACTTCCCTGCTCGCGTGCCGAGCGGACGAATTCTGGCTGAGGTGTAGATAATGAACGCTGTGATTTCGTTCTGACTCCAAAAGCTTAATCTATTTGTCCCGATACTGACTTTTGCGTCCTCTTCTACTTATGGTATGCGTTGGAGACACGACGCCTAAGGGAGACTACGCAGGACCAGGTCGACGCTCTCCACACGCCCTGTGTAGTCATTGACTATGATGATCAACCCGCAAACGTTGACGAGGCGTTCCGAGCGGACATACTGGAAGTCTTGCAAGTTAAGAAGCATCCGCACGGTCTAGTCGCTCTCCGTAATATAGGGAACGGGCCCGCCTCGAAGGTGCAGTGCTCCTTTGAACCAGATTCCAAGGCGGGTCAGTATACACGTCAGGGAGTGGCTGGAATAGTGCCTGCAGCTGCCTCCGTGCCCATAATGACCTCATATAACGACATAGTGCAATACGAGTTTCAATTTCCAGCGGCGTATTTCAGTGTTAGCGGGCAAAAGTACCAGACCAGGGGCACTGTTGAGAAGGGCATTTTGAAAAATGTCAGCATACAGCCATTGCGTTAAGGCGAGGGCGAAGGTGGACGCACACGCGTCAGGCAACCGCGCTTTGGCCTGGGCCGCAGCCAACGCCTGGCGTTCCTCCCGCGGCGGGCCTGGCATGCCGTAGGTACAGCACGCAAAAAAATCAACACACGGCTGCACGTCATGCATGCCGGGCTGCACCGGACCGCCTGAAGGCGGCCAGCCACGCCGGCGCGGGGGGTCAGCGGTGGAGCAGGCTGCCGGCGGTGAAGACCCACGGGCGCGGCTGCGGCACCACGGTCAGCGTGATCCGCGAAGGATAGACGCGGGAGTGGTGCACGACGTTGTGCGCCACCACCCAGCGGGTCTCGTCGTAGTTGTTGCCGCCGGTGTTCAGGTTGCGGTCGAAGCGCGGAAAGTTACTGCTGGAGATTTCTACGCGCAGCCGGTGGCCGGGGAAGAAATAGTTGCTGAAATCAATGGGCTGGAAGGTGACCTCGTAGATCTGTCCCGGCTCCATCCAGACGGGCGGTTTGTCGTAGCCGTTGCGGTAGCGCATGCGCTGGATGTTTTCGGTGAGGTTGAAGGCGCGGCCGTCGGGATAGACGTCGAGCACGCGGAAGGTGAAATCGGTATCGCGCACGTCGGAGGAGACGTAGAGCGTGACGGTGATGGGCCCGCTCATCTCGAAGCCTTCGGTGAACGGCGGGGTCGTGTAGACGAGCACGTCGTTGCGGGCCTCGATGGCGCGCTGGTCAAAGGCGCCGAACTGGACGGCGTTGCCCTGGCAGCAGCCGCCTCCGCCGTGCGTCGGCACCGGGTTGCCGGGGTCGTAGACGAAGCGGTCGGGCTGATCGGCCTCGGGCGGGCGCTCGGCCAGCACGCCGTCGCCGGTGAGCGAGTTGGCGTGGCCCTGGCTGGAGAAATAGAAGGTGCGCGTCTGGGCGCCTTCCGGCGGCCAGGTGGACGAGGATTCCCAGCGATTGGCGCCGACCACGTAGTAGAGCACGCGGGGCAGCTTCTCGGGGATGCCGTTGGCTTCGCCCTTGAGGTAGTGATCGAACCAGGCGTAGACCAGCTCGTCGTAGTTCAGCCGGGCATCGCCCACGTCGAGGTCGCCGACCATGGTGTGTTCGGTGGCGCGCGTGTAGGCGCAGTGGAGCACGGGCGCGATGATCGCCACCTGCTGGTCGTTGACGGGCGGCGGCGCGGTGCGGCGGACGAAATTGTAGGCGGCCAGGTTCGGCGAGACCGACACGTCGTACCAGCTCATGAACCACAGCCCGGGCCGCGCAATGGGCATGCTGTCGTGCCAGAGGCCGCCGCGGTACCAGGCCGGATCGTTCGGCGTGCGCCGGATCATGGCGCCGCCGGTGGGCACCGGCATGGGATCGGCGAAGATGCCGTGCGGGCCGCCGACGGATTCCATGATGTCCTGCTCGGGCAGGTGCCACAGCGCGCGGGCCCAGTCCACCGGCGGGAAATGCGGCGCCAGGTCAAAGGCGCGGGAGACGCGGATCAGGTCCTGCTGCGAGGTGTCGGGCGGAAACATCGGCCGCACCGGGTTCTGCTCGTTGTAGAGCCAGACGATGAACAGCATCTGCACGGCCCCGCCGCGGAACCAGTTGCCCTGCTCGTAGTAGGGACCCACGCGGCCGACGCCGGCGCCAAAACCCTGCACGTTGAAGGTGACCAGGCCGGGGATGTTCTGCGCGACCACGGCCAGCTGCCATTCCGCCGTCGAGGAACAGCCGGTGGTGCCGACGCGCCCGTTGGACCAGCTCTGCGCCGTGATCCAGTTGATCGCATCCACGCCATCGGTCAGCGGCGGGCCGAGGATGTCCCAGGTGCCCTCGGAGAAGAAATGGCCGCGCTCCTGCAGGATCATGTAGGCGTAGCCGCGCCGGACGGCCTCGAGCGGGCGGCTCATGTCGGCCGGAGCGCCCAGGGCAACGTCCCAGAAGTTGAAGTTGTAGGGCGTGCGCACCAGGATCGTGGGGTACTTGCGCGTGGCGTCTTTCGGGCGGTAGATGTCGGCCGCCATGCGGTTGCCGTCGCGCATGGGGATCATCACCTTGCGGTCGATGACGGCGATGGACTCCAGCTCCTGCTCGAGCGCCTGACGGCGGGCGACGAGCTGGGGATCGGGACGCATGCCCTGACCGGGCGCCAGCGGAACCAGCAGCAGCGAGCCGGCAGCCAGCAGGGTCAGTCGCACCAGATGCAGCGGGCGAAGGCGCATGGCCAGCCTCCTGGGTCAGACGGTCCTGTCACGTGCGGGGGCGATGATACACGAGACGGCCGGGGGCAGCCTAGCCGGGACGGCGCGCCAGCGGGCGCGCCCGGGTGATTGCGGCGCACGGGGCGGCGCGGAGGGTTGAGGTGCCGCCGGGGTGATCGCCGGGCGAAATTCCTCAGACGAACGGCGAAGCAGCCAGCCTGGCAGTCAAAAAGCGAGCAGAAGATCAACCGCAGCAGCGGGGGCAGAAGCTGCTGCGTCAGCCCCCGGCATCGCCTTCTTGGTGGACGGGCACCTGCAACCGGAAATCAGAAAATCGCCGGGCGGAACATCGGCGAGCCGCAACCTTTCTTTGAACCGACCGACACCTTCCACGGAGCCAGCAGGGCGGCGATGCGATAAGGCCAGTAGAGGTGGCATTCCTTTTTTCAATCGAGGAAGGTCCGCGGCCGCCTGGGTGTCCTCTGCCATCCCGGAGACAGGGTTTGCACTTCTCTTCCCACGGGGCGGCTCTGGAGCAAAGCCGGCTGCGTGGCCGTCCTACTCATCGTAGTGACGGCCGCCGGTCATCCGCCAGATCACGTAGAGCGCCACCACCGAGAACAGCCCCGCAATGCCCCGGGTGGCGGTGAGATAGATGGCGGTGCCGATCAGCAGCAGCCAGAGAACGCCGTCGGGCAGGTCGCTTTCGGCGCTGGTGCAGATCCACCAGGCGATCAGGATTCCCAGAAGTGCCCACATGGCCCCCTCCCGGCGCGGGTGGCCGTAGTCCTCTTTGGCATCGAGGGCCTTGCCCGGCGCGACGAGGGGCGGGACCAAGCCGTCCTGGACACACCTATCCTACCGCTTTTTCAAGCCGGGAAAACCTCCCACCAGCAAGAGCTTCCCGCAGAGCTGGTCGCAGATGTTCACGCCGTAATCCTCTTTTCAATCGAGGAACACCTCCAACGGCGGCCGAGGGAGGCGGCGATGGCTACGCGGGCGGTTATTGGTGGTCGTAATCCTCTTTTCAATCGAGGAACACCTCCAACCAGTTGTCCGGTTCCGGGCGCCAACGACGCCCGGGGCTGGGACGTCGTAATCCTCTTTTCAATCGAGGAACACCTCCAACTGCAGAAGGATATTCAACAAGAGAAAATGGCCTACGCTGGTCGTAATCCTCTTTTCAATCGAGGAACACCTCCAACCACCCGTCCCACTGGCCGGAGCTGGGCGGCGGCACCTTCGCGCAGGTCGTAATCCTCTTTTCAATCGAGGAACACCTCCAACAAGTGTGATTGGGTTCAGGGGCTGGAACATAAAGCCTGAGTCGTAATCCTCTTTTCAATCGAGGAACACCTCCAACGAGGAGATTTTCCGGGGATTCGAGACGGCGGGGGAAGTCGTAATCCTCTTTTCAATCGAGGAACACCTCCAACCCGGAGCGCTCGAGGCGGCCGGTTATCGGCCGCGGGTCGTAATCCTCTTTTCAATCGAGGAACACCTCCAACAGGATGGGTGCTCCATTATTGGGCCCTCCCGTTCCGCCTGTCGTAATCCTCTTTTCAATCGAGGAACACCTCCAACACACGCATCCACGGAGGATTATAACGACACGACCGGCGGGTCGTAATCCTCTTTTCAATCGAGGAACACCTCCAACGGCGGTCCGCGACCGCCTGTTGGTGGTACTTACCGACAAGTCGTAATCCTCTTTTCAATCGAGGAACACCTCCAACAACAGGGCCGGTCGCGACCGTTGAACCGGTTGCGACGTACGAGGTCGTAATCCTCTTTTCAATCGAGGAACACCTCCAACCCTAATACCCTAGACCTATTTGAGTCGTTTTGCCCACAGTCGTAATCCTCTTTTCAATCGAGGAACACCTCCAACTCCCGCGGGAGCTGACGGAGCGCTGCCAAGCACCAGTCGTAATCCTCTTTTCAATCGAGGAACACCTCCAACGCAGATTCCGTGCGCAGACTTACAGTACTTACAGTGTTGGGGTCGTAATCCTCTTTTCAATCGAGGAACACCTCCAACCAGCAGCAGTCCGGACAGCAGAGCGCCGAGCAGCAGAGCGTCGTAATCCTCTTTTCAATCGAGGAACACCTCCAACACCTGATGCAGTGGCTGGAGCGCTATTTCGGCGAGGTCGTAATCCTCTTTTCAATCAAGGAACACCTCCAACGGACCGGGAACGCCTCAAGGGCCGGACGGAAGTCGACTATGGTCGTAATCCTCTTTTCAATCGAGGAACACCTCCAACAGCTGATCGCTATCTCCAGCACGCCCAAGGGAATAGACGGGAGTTTTCGCGGACCACCCCCCTGAGGAGGTATACCCCCTGCCAGTGAGAACCCCTGCAGGCCGGCAAGTGGCGAGAAGCAAAGGAGTTGCATTTTCGCGGACCCCATAAAGCACATTCTGCCAGGTGGCTGAACCACAGGAAGATACGCGGAAGGGGCTCCAGCGGCCCCGGGTCCGCGAAAGATCAAAAGACGACATCCTCATCGGGGTCCCCGGCGTAAATCCCCAGGCCAATGACCTCCACCGCCTCGATACACCGCCTGCATAGCTCATAAATGCGAACCGAGTCAAGCCTCTGGTCGACGCGTTCGGCGATGCCGGCCCTCATCTCGAGAAAGCGGCGCTCCTCGAGGACACCTTCAAAGACACTTTTCTGCACGCGATCCAGGTAGCCGGAGAGGAATCTGGCCAGGCGCGCGGCGCGATCATTCCGGATCGGCTGCCGGAGTCGATTCCAGCAGACGGACTTCGCCCAGGGCGTAGGGCCGGGCGCGCTGCTCCTCGGGTGGTCGGCGGTCGATCAGGGCGATGCGCTCGACCTCGAGGCCCAAGCTCTCGGCCTGGCGGGCGAGCCGCTCGACCAGGTACTGCATCGCGGTGGTGCCGCCGGTGACGTTGGCCACCAGCCCGCCGAGCTGCGCCAGCCGGGGCTTCCACTGCCGGAGGAACGGTTCGGCTTCGTCGAAGCAGAGGAACGGATCGTTGACGATATATTCGCTCACGCGCCTGCGATCCCATCCGGCACGCTGGCAGGCTTCCTCCAGCCGCACGATGGCATCCTGCGAGGTGACGACGAGCACGTGGCCGATGCGGCGGGAAACGCCGGGCGAACCAAGCGCCGTGTAGAGGATGCCGGGAGAGAGGCCGAAGGGCGTCACCAGCCAGAGCTCCCGCCCGATGGGCTGCGGGCTCCAGCATGCATCCTGATGCAGACGCTGCTGGCAGAAGGCGATATATTCGCGCAGCCTGTCCGGGCCGATCGGTTGAATGTCTTTTTCGTTCATCCCGGCGTGGGCAACGTCGTTCCGCCGCTCTTTCAGCCCGTCCCACAGGCTGGCCAGTTCCTGCTGCGCCGGAGTGGCGGCCTGCCGGTCGCTCGCGATGCGCTGGCCGAGCGCGCCGAGCTGAAGCTCGACGGCATGGCGCTGGCCGTAATCGAGCCAGTCGGTCCTCCCGGCCGCCAGCAGGCAGCGGCTGACGATCCATTCCCGCAGCAGGAGCAGAGCGAAGTGCGGGTTGCGTTCGGCGTAAAACCCGGCGATGCGCAGCTGACGTTCTAACTCTTCGAGGGTCAGCCCGATGTGCTTCTTTTCCTCCGGCGCGTCCTCGGGCAGGGCGAAGTGCTCGAGCGGCTGCTCGAGCAGCTCGAGCATGGCACGTACCAGAGGCCGCTGGGAAACCTGACCCCGGCGGGCCGCCTCGAGGGCGTGCAGGGTCGCCCGGGCCCGCAGACCGGCCTCGAGCGGAAGCCCCAGGGCCAGGGCCTGGCTGGTCTGCTCCAGGCGAGCGGCGAGCCTGGAAAAGGCCGGCTCGCCCTGGCCCCGACGAAACAGCGTCCTGTTGAGCCCGCGCAGAATCTCGGCGATGCGGCGGGCGTCACCGGTTTCGGCAAACTGACGGGCGGCGTGGAAGCCTTCCATCAGCGTGAGGGACGAAGTGAGGTCGACGATCGGCGTGGGGCCGGTGGAGGCGACTTCATACGCCCCGTAGTAAATGCCCTGCACCTGCACCCTCTTGCGAACGGTGAGGAAGACAAGCGCCGAGAGCATAAGCAGCGGCAGGTGACGCAGGGCGAACGTGACGTCGGCGACCACCTGGGCTTCGTCGGGAACGGCCTCGAAAATCGTTGCGACGATCTGCTCGATTTCCTCTTCGGCGCGGCCCGGCGGGATCGTCACGAATTCGGTTTTTACCCCGTGCGGCTCGAGTTCGGCGCGCACATCGTTCTCCCACTTCCGCGCCTCGTCGGTGACGAAGAACCGAGCCTGCTGAACGCCCGTCAGCCGGGCGGTTGCCACCGGAGCGAACCGCGTCCGCAGACGTTTGCCGGGGTCGTCGCCCAGGAAATATTCGGTTTCGGAGTAGTTCGCCTTGCCGAGCGAACTGAGCAAAATCATCGCCAGCCTACCTCCCTAGCTGTGTCGGCGCAAGCAGCTTACGTTCATCTTGCCTGCTCCCGCCTGAGGAAATACATCGAAAAGCAATGGCGAGTAGGTCCGCAGGTGACTGGAATGAGCCGGCACGGAATCATTCCGTCCAGTCATGGCGTGAAGAGTGCTTTTTTGATTCATGCGGCCTTCGTTCTTTTTCCTTCTACCCGCTTCCCGGCAGGGTCGCATGGAGATTTTTTAGCCCGGAAAGATAGCGGCGGCAGGCGTGCAGTTCAAAGCACGATCGCAATGGTTTCTTTCCCAGCAGGCTCGCGTTCGCCAGAATCGCACCGCCCCTCAAAGGGTTCGGACGGAGATGCGGCCCAGCCCGATCGTCGCGCCCTTGCCCACGCCGCAGATTTCGCCGGCCTTGAGCAGAGCGAACAACTGCGGCGAGACCTGCCGTAGGACGACCGAACCGAGCAGGCCGGCCAGCGGGATGCGCCGCCCCTGGCGGGCGGAGAAGCGCTCGAAGCGAACCAGCCGGAGGCTCCCGGTGATGACGCGGATCCGTCCGGCTTCCTGCTCGAGGAATCGCCAGGGCGCCGGCCAGTCCATGCCCTGAAAGTAATGTCCCCAGACGGCAATGCGCAGACAGAGATTCACGACAAAGGTGCGCAGATCAAACGACTCCAGCACGCGCCGCTGGCGCACCAGCCGGAGCGGCGTGCGGAGAGCGACTCGCACCGGTCCCTGCGGAGATTGTTCTTCGAGGAACAGAGCCGGCGGGAAGGAGCGCGTGAACGCGTCGAGCAATTGCAGGCGCCTGCCCGCACCCGCCCGGAGAACCTGCAGGAAGGCTTCGGCGCGATCTGCCGCCGAGCCCAGCAGAAAAATGCGGAAGCGCCGGTGCGAGACATCCTCGCGCCACTTCTGCCAGGCAACGTCCACCACCAGCGGCGGCGGAATCCTGGCGACGCGCGCCAGAGGAACACCTTCAGTCCGCGGCGTCGCTTCCAGCAGGCTGCCGTAGAGACAGGCATCGGGACGCTGGCAGGCACCCTCGCAGGGCGGGAGCAGAAGGCAGCCATGGCGCCTGAGACAGAGGCCGATGAAGGAATGAAGGACAAACCCGGCCCGGGTGGGGCGGGTCGGAAGTACCGTACCCGCAGGGTCGCTTTCGCGGGGCAGGCCGTTGAGTAAAAACGTTCCCTTCCACCATCGCAGGCTGGATAGAAAATCGCGGAAGCCATCGTGCGGCAGAGCGACACTTTCGCTGCCGGTCTGCAACCTTTCCTGCCCCGCCACGATGGACCCTGCTCCTCGGCGTGAAACTATCCGCAGCCGGCAGCAGTCTACGGCTTTTCCTCACGATGTCAAGACTGGCGTAGCTCACAGGCCTGCCGGGCATGGAGGCGAGAGGCTGTGCAGAGAAAGGAAATCCCGGCTATCTGTCACTAAGCAGGCAAACCCGATAAATTACTTAGATTGCCGCCAGGCGGGGCACGGCCCACGGATGCCTTTTTTACGGCCGCGCTCCTTGTGGGGTCCAACCAGGGCTTTGCGTTTCGTTGCGGCGAGCAGCCCGACATTTCCCTGCGCTACCGGTCCCGCGGCGTGGTCGCTCGCTGCGCTGACTGTTTTGCACTCCACCGCAGCCGTCGCCGAACGCCTCCTCGGCACAACCCGCTTCCGCGGCCGGCAATTCCGCACGCCGCAATGGCCGATGGACGACCGTCAGCATTTAGCCGTGCGTGGCTGCCGTGCTCATGCTACCATCTGAAGGGACGGGCCCGTAGCTCAGCTGGTAGAGCAGCGGACTCATAATCCGTTGGTCGCAGGTTCGAGTCCTGCCGGGCCCACACCTGATTTCCTGCCGACACGCACCGGGCCTGGGCAAATCGCCGAAGCCGCGGAAGCAGCGCAACGTTGACGTTACTGGCCTTACTTTTAGGTTTTTCAGACCGCGCACAGGCTCATTGTCGCCCTGATCACAGCCTGGACTCATTTTTTCTGCTTTGCCGCAACTTTTTACATAAGGGCCAGCTCATCCTGGATTTACTGCTAATCTAAAAATCTGATGGCCATACTCATGTAGTAACACAGTGATGACATAACTTTCAGACCACTACTTAGCGGACAACCTTTGTTGCTTTTGCTACGAGTAAATTTCCGGCGGCCATCCTCGATCAGGTTATAAACCCCGAGGATCCGGAAAGGAGTTTTTCTGGCGGTCGGCGATGGTCTGCCTCAGGGTCAGGAGCTGCCGTTACCGGTCACCCGGCCGCTTCTGCCGAGCCCACCACGTGCCGGAAAAGCAAAAACCATCCCCACGGCAACCCCAGACCGGAGCTCTCTGGCAGCCGCGCAGGCCAGCGGCCTGACATTGTGGCACTGCAACGGCCCGGGCGGGCGAGGCTGCGCACACGGCCGCAACTCCTATAACGCCGCAAAATCGCCTTGACAACGGGCATAGAGTTCACCAGACTAATCGGGCCAGCGTAAGTCCTGGGTCACCTCGTCCGTGGATGCGGGCACTGTGGAGGCCCCGGGGGGGGCTGGCTTTCATTTTTTTGGCTTCAGGTGGCGCAGCCGTACCTCGATCCTCTTCTTTTTCAACAGATTCAAGTACCTCCGGTCCCTCTGCGCATAGGCCGTATAGATGGCTCCGGGGATGAAATCGGCCGCCTGAAGCTGCGGGCAACGGATGGAGTCTCTAGGCTCTAGCTGCACGCGGCACAGCAGGTGGTTCTTTTCCTGCAGAGCCTGGAGGTAGCGCTCGAGCCTTTGAGCGCTCTGCCGGCTCCTGAGGCCGGTCGTCAGCGTGATGGACCTGCCTGCGGCAGAAGGATCGAAGAGATTGCCCTGCTCCAGAGCGACTCTCACCGCGAAGTTATACCGCACATCCACGGCATTGCCGGAAAATTTGGGATTCATCCATTTCTTTTCCATGACGCAGGCGGAGACCCCCGGCGATCTGATCCACTTCCCGAAGAATCTGATCGAAGACCGCACTTTTGATTTCCGGGTTGCTGTTAGACCACTTGACCTCATTGCGCGGCCGGCGTGCACGCAAAAACTTCTTGCGTGCCCGGCTCACGGCTCTTTTGAGGGCGTCGGCCGATTTGAGATGCAGAATGGCAATGACGAAGACGGGTGTACTCTGCGCACTGGTTCCGGGATCGCCGCTTTCATCGAGAAACAGGAACGCACCGGGGAGCTGTGTATCTCGCGCCACGGGCTCGAAGATACCACGGCCCGCTAGTATGGTCTTAGGCGGGGCGGCGAAGGCGGCTGCAGCATGTGGAGCGAGTCAGCGCAGACTGTGCTGGCGCGTGCGCTGGGCGTTATCATGGCCCCGCTGGCGACCCTGCAGGCCGGGAACAGGCGCGGAAGCAGCAGGCGCACCGGTGCGGGGGCCGACAGGGAGGTTTTCAGGTGCGTCGCCTCAAGGAGCTCGTCTACCGGCCGGACACGTTGCGGCTGTTGCGGCGGCTGCGGCTGACGGGGCTGCTGCGCCGGTGGAACTACCGGCTCCGGGTGCGCGACGGAGTCGCCGTGCTGCCGGTGATGCAGACCCGGGCGCGGTTCGTCTGTCGGACGCCGCAGGAGCTGGCCCATCTGGAATGGTGCGCGTTCGGGCTGGAAGGAAAGTTTCTCGACGTGCTGGGATCGTTTCTGCGACCTGGGATGTGTTTCTGGGACGTGGGCGCGTACTTCGGGCTGTTTGCGATTCCGGCAGCCCTGAAGGTGGGACCGCAGGGGACGGTCGTGGCGTTTGAACCGCACCCGGAGCGCTACGAGCAATTGCTGGCGAACGCCGCGCTCAACGGCCTGGCCAATGTGCGGGCCTTTCGCTGTGCGCTCGGTGAGCAAAACACCACGGCCAGGCTCGGAGGCGGCGGCGATCCTCGAATCGTGAGCGGCGAGTCGGAACACGACGGGCTGGAAATCTCCACGGCAAATGGAGACGATTTGCTGCAGCGGGAGCGGCTGCCGGTGCCCGATGCGATCAAGATAGACGTCGAAGGCTACGAGCACTCGGTTCTGTGCGGCCTGCAGACGACGCTGGCGCGGCCTGAAGTCAGGCTGGTACTGTGCGAGGTGCATCCCGGGCTTCTTCCCGTCTCGACCAACCCGGAGCAGATCGCAGCGCTCCTGCGCTCGCTGGGCTTCTCCAGGATCGAGCCATGGCCCCGGCTATATGAAATTCAGCTCATCGCGAGCAAGCCGCAGCAAGCCTAGCGGGCGGCCCGGCCGGAGACTGCGTGGGGCAAAAGACCCCTGGCCACGGATTCCGCCACCGGACTGCCACTCTTTACGGCGTCATTGAGGCCTACCAGCGGGCGCGCCGCCTCAAGCCCGATCCACAGCAGTTGGTGGACATGCTCCTCGAGCGCGGGGACCCGGCGGTTTAGTACAGTTTCCTCATACCGAAGAACACATGGTGTGGTACAGCCCCGGCGCGAGCTGCAGCCATATGAAGGAGTACCAGCAGGCGGTCGAGGCCCTCCAGCAGGCAACGCGCCTCAAGCCCGACGACGAGTGGGCGTGGTACGACCTTGGAGCTACTTACTGCGCCCAAAACGATAAAACCTCGGCGAAGGACGCCTACCGCAGGCTGCAAAAGCTGGACAAGTCCCTGGCGGAGAAACTTCGCAAGCTTTTCAATCAGTGCATCGCGCCGTGAGGTGACCTGAGGCGGGGCGCGGCGGCGGGGGCGTAAAGCGCGCATAAAAAAAGCCCGGAGCCGAAGCTCCGGGCTGCTCGCGACCCACCGTTCAGGCAGCCGCTTTCTTGGCCTCGGGCAGACCCTTGATTTCAATCCGGCGCGGCAGAGCGGCGCTGGCGATCGGGGCGCTGATCTCGAGCACGCCGTTTTTGTACTCGGCCGACAGATTGTTGGTGTCCACCCCCTCGGGCAGCGTCACCGTGCGCTCGAAGGCGCCATAGGTGAGCTCCCGGGCGAGGTAGTTGACATCGCGCGACTCGTGCGTGCTCTTGACCTCACCCCGAATCGTCAGCGTGTTGCCCTGCACCTCCACGCTGACCGCGCTCGGGTCCACGCCGGGCAGGGCTACCCGCAGGTGATAGCGCTTGTTGTTGGTGTCCACGGCTGCCTCGATCGGGGGCACGAACGTCAGCATGTGCTGACCGGCCTGCTCGGACGACCACCACGGCATCTGACCGAAGAAGCGATTGAAGAGCTCGTCAAATTCGCGGCGGACGTCGAACAGGTCCTGGAACAGATCCGGGAACAGCGTCGGACGCAGCATCAGGCTGGTCATCGGGCACCTCCTGAGCGGTGGAAGTCGCGGAAGCGGACCCTGGGGCGGCTGCCCGGAACCCCCGCTTCCACTTTTATGGATGCAGAAAAGTTGCGCAGGATTCAGTCAAGTTTTCAGAATAATTAAGTCATTGTTTTTGAAAATCTTAATGGAAACAGTTGCATTCCAATGGGTTGACATGCGTGTCTGGAACGGGGAACAGAAGACAAGCGATAGGGAGACAGGGAGGTCCTGCTCCGGAATTGCGGGGGACTCAGGTGGGAGCTACCGGGGGCCGCGCTGTAGGGTGCACTCGTGTGCGGGGCAGTTCAGCCGGCCACCCTGTAACCGGAGCAGGACAACCCGTTTTGTGGCGCATGGTAGTGGGCGAGCGCACCGCTGTCAATCAGGGCAAACCCTGAGGCTCCCTTAGGGGCTGAGGCCGCCGGCAGTACTAGACCGCCAGGTCTGTAAACGGATCGGGCGGCGGGATTTGCTTTTTCTACTTGCCGAAAATTTACTGGAGGATATACTGGCGCGAAGCGGGGCGTGTCGGCCGCGGAGGGACGCTCGTGCAGCTTCTGGCGAACGCAGCCCGGGGGTGGTTCCTTCTTCGCGCACGCTGGCTGCCGGGCCCGACACCCGGGGGAGATTCCGCCGCGACGGCCGGCGCGCCGTGTTGCCACAAATCAAACAGGTGGGGACGAGGATGGAGGAATCTGGCAATCGTACCGGCAGTGAACGTCGGGAGCGCATTCTGGCGCAGGCCGCCGAGGTGTTTTTCCGCAAGGGCTTCCATGGCTCGAGCGTGGACGAACTGGCACGGGCGGTGGGCCTGCTGAAGGGATCGCTCTATTACCATATTCGTTCCAAGGAGGATCTGCTGGTTGAGCTGCTGTGCCGCACGCTGGAGGAGGCGCAGCGCGCGGTGGCGCGTCAGGCGGCTGCCGATGCCGATCCGCGCCAGCGGCTGGAGCGGATGCTGGAGGCGCACGTGGACTTCGTGCTGCGGGAGCCGGTGCGCGTCGGGGTGCTGCTGAACGAGTACGACCGGCTGCGGGGCCCGCGACGGCAGAAGGTGGAGCAGATGTGGCGCGACTACGAGCGTCAGTTCGTGCGCGCGGTGCGGGCGGCGCAGCAGGCCGGCCAGGTGATGGACGGGCCAGCCGATCTGATCGCGCAGAGTCTGCTGGGCCTGGGAAGCTGGGCGGTGCGGCTGGCCGGCACGGGCGCGCGCAACCGACCGCGCCAGCTTCGTCAGACGCTGTTACGGATGATGCTGCACGGCATTGCCGCCTGAGGCGGCCTGTGCCTGGCGCAGCAGAAATTCCGTGAGGGTGCGCACGCCGACGCCGGTGGCGCCGTGCGCCATCCAGGGTCTGGCATCGTCGAGCCAGGCCGTGCCGGCGATGTCGAGGTGGATCCAGGGGCAGTCGCCGGTGAACTCGCGCAGGAAGGCCGCGGCGGTACAGGCGCCGCCGCCCTCGCCCGAGGAAATGTTCTGCAGATCGGCAAAGCGGCCGCGCATCATGTCGCGGTAGTCGTCGTCCACGGGCATCGGCCACATCTTCTCTCCGGCGGCGCGGGCGCAGTCGAGGAAGCGCTCGACCAGCGCCGCATCGGAGCCGAAGACGCCCACGTTGACGGTCGAGAGCGCCACCACGATGGCGCCGGTCAGCGTGGCCGCGTCCACCAGATGCGTGCAGCCGATGCGCCGGGCGTAGCTGAGCGCGTCGGCAAGGATCAGCCGGCCTTCGGCATCGGTGTTGAGCACCTCGATCGTCTTCCCTTCCAGGCTGCGGACGATGTCGCCAGGCTTCTGGGCGCGGCCGCCGGGCATGTTTTCCGTGGCGGGCACCAGCGCGCGCACGCGCACCGGCGGCTTCAGCGCGGCCACCGCGCGCAGCACGGCCAGCATGGCGGCGCCGCCGGCCATGTCGTACTTCATCTTTTCCATGCCCTTGGCGGGCTTGATCGAGATGCCGCCGGTGTCGAAGGTGATGGCCTTGCCGACCAGGCCGAAGACGGGCCCATCGGCAGGCGCCCCGGGCGGGTCATAGCGGAGCAGGATGAAGCGGGGTGGTTCGGCGCTGCCGCGGGCGACGCCGAGCAGCGCGCCCATGCCGAGCTCCTCGATGCGGCGTTCGTCGAAGATCTCCGCCTGCAGGCCGTACTGGCCGGCCATGGCGGCGGCGCGTTCGGCCAGGGCGCGCGGGGTGAGGAGGTTGGAGGGCTCGTTGCCGAGTTCGCGCGCCCAGTTCTGCGCTTCGGCGACGATGCGGCCGCGCTCGAGCGCCGCCCGGTGCGCTGCGGTCGCCGGGGCGAGCAGCGTCACGGATTCCAGCGCCGGCCGCGGCTCATCGGCCGTGCGGTAGCGGTCGGGCTCGAAGTCGCCGAGCAGCAGGCCCTCGACGGCAGCCTGCACGGCGGCGGGGTCGTCGAAGCCTTCGCGCAGCAGGAGCGCCAGATGGCGGATGTTGCGCGGCTTGAGCCAGCGCGCGGCGGCTCCGGCCAGCCGGCGCAGCTCGGCCGTGGTGAAGCGGTCGCGGCGTCCGGCGCCGAGGACGGCCAGCCGGCGCGCCGCCAGCCCGGGTGGAAAGTGCAGCAGCAGTTGCTCGAGCCATTTGCCGCGCAGTTCGCCCGCGGCGGCCAGTTCACGCAGCCGGCCTCCGGTGGCCTGGTCGAGCGGGGCCAGGGAGCCCTCGGCCGGAGCCTCCTGCTCGTAGGCCCAGACGAGCAGGGCGTCGGCGGCGACCTGCGCCGCGGGCACAGAAGCGAGCTCGATGTTCAACGCTTCCCTCCTTTTTACTTATTTTTTCGGCGGTTGCCGGTGCTAGCGGCGGCGCCAGCGGTAGAGCGCTTCGGCCGCCTCACGCCGCGCCTCGCGCTCGCGCTCGGCGGCCCGCCGGTCCACGGTGCGCCGGCCGCGTGCCAGCGCCAGCTCGCATTTGGCGAGGCCGTTGCGGAAGTAAATCCGCAGCGGGACCAGCGTCAGGCCCTTCTGCCGCACCTGTCCGGCCAGGCGGTCGAGTTCGTGCCGGTGCAGGAGCAGTTTTTTCGGGCGCAGCGGGTCGTGGTTGAACCGGCCGGCGGCACCGTAGGGCGGGATGTGGCAGTTCTCGAGCCAGAGTTCGCCGCCGCGGAATTCGGCGTAGGCTTCGCGCAGGCTGGCGTGGCCCTGGCGGAGCGATTTCACCTCGCTGCCGCGCAGCTCGAGGCCGGCTTCGTAGCGCTCGAGCAGCTCGTAGTCGTGCGGGGCGCGGCGGTTCTGCGCCACCACCAGCTCGCCCGATGACCCGCTCTGCCGCTTCCTGGCCGCCACCGCAGGACCTATGGTACGGAGCCGGCTGCGGGAGCGCAAACCGGACCATTGCCGCCGCCGTTGGGCGGTGTTAGGCTGGTGCCGATGCGTCGGCTGGTGGCAGCGATGGTCGTGGTGGCGCTGGCGGCTGCATGGCCGCTGGCGGTTCTGGCGCGGCCCGGCGGCCGCTCCGGCTGCGACATGAGCTGCTGCCGAAATGCGGCAGCCGGGGCCGGTATGTGCCATCACGGCCAGCCCAACGGCTGCACCTGCACGCTGAAGGCGCCGGCACCGGCCGAGGCGGCCGTCGTGGTGCTGCCGGCGCTCGTGGCGCCGCACGCGGTGCTGCCGGCGCCCGTCTGCCGGAGCCAGACGCCTGCAGCCGCTTCTGCGGCTGTGGCGGCAGGCTTCGTTCCCCTGCCCTTCCACCCGCCCCGCGGCTGATCCCTCCTGAAGTTTTCTTTCGGAAGTTTTTCTTTCAGAAAAATCTTCGTGTGCAGGAGGGATGGATGCACCCGACGGGTGTCGAGGAGCCGTCCCGGCGGCGGGGTCCGCACCGCCGGGCTCTGGTGTTGTCTCTGGCGACGGTGCTGGCGTTGCTGGCGGCCGCACCGTCGTCGCGGGCCACGATTTTCGCCACCGTGCGCGGGATCGTGCACGACAGCCAGCACCGGCCCATTGCCGGCGCCACGGTGACGCTGGTGCCGGCCGGCGGCGGAGCCACACAGACCACCACGACCGACGCCGAGGGCGCATTCGTCTTTGCGGCCGTGCCGCTCGGCAGCTACCGGCTGACGGCGCAGCATGCCGGGATGGCGCCGGCGACGCTGGACATCACGGTGGCCTCGGGCACGGCGCCGATCTATCACCTCGAGCTGCGTCCGGCGCCGCTCGAGCAGACCGTGGTGGTCAGCGCGGCGCCGGCGGCGACGGAAACGCCCGCGGCGCCGGCCCGCACCTTTCTCGGCCGCCACCTGCTGGCGGAAACGCCGGGCACCGACCGCACGGTCGGCCTCAACTTCCTGACCGATTTCGTGCCCGGAGCGGTGGTCGTGCACGATCAGGTGCACATTCGCGGCGGCCACCAGATGCTGTGGGAGATCGACGGCGTCCCGGTGCCCAACACCAGCATCGCGACCAACGTCGGCCCGCAGTTTGATCCACGCGACATCGCCGAGCTCGAGGTGCAGCGCGGCGCCTACAGCGCCGACACCGGCACACGGCTCTACAGCGTGCTCAACGTGGTGCCGCGGTCGGGCTTCGAGGACAACCGCTTCGGCGAGTTCCGGCTGGGCTACGGCCGGTTCCATCAGGCCGAGGCGTATCTGGCGGCGGGCAGCCACACCGAGCGGCTGGGCTGGTACGGCAGTCTGAACGGCTGGCGGGGCGATTACGGGCTGGAGACGCCGGTGATACCGGTGCTGCACGATGCGGCCAACGGCACCGGCGGCTTCGTTTCGCTGATCTTCAACGCACGCCCGAACGATCAGCTCCGGCTGGTGAGTGCGGTCCGGCGCGACTTCTACCAGGTGCCGAACACCGAGGAGCAGCAGCAGCTCGGCATCCGCGACACCGAAAACGAGCAGGATGCCTTCGTGAACTTCACCTGGCTGCACACGGCGCCTTCGGGCTGGGTGCTGACGCTGGCGCCGTTCTATCACTTCAACCGGGCGCACTATCTGGGCGGGCCGAACGACGTGCCGGTGGCGCCGGAATCCGACCGCGGGGCGCTCTACGGCGGCGGCGTGGCTTCGCTGGCGCTGACGCGCGGGCGGCATCACGCCGAGCTGGGCGTCGAAGGCTGGGCCGAGCGCGACAACTTCCTCTTCAGCCTCCGCCAGAGCGAGCCCGAACCGCTGGCGCTGCGCCAGCGCGAACGCGTGCTGGGCAGCGTCACCGCTGCGTTTCTGAGCGACCAGGTGCGACTGCTCGATGCGCTGACGCTCGACGCCGGCCTGCGCGTCACGCACTTCTCCGGCGGCGTGGTGGAGAACTATGCCGATCCGCGGCTGGGGCTGGCGCTGCGGCTGCCGCGGCTGGGCTGGGTGCTGCACGGCAGCTACGGCCGGTTCTACCAGCCGCCCCCGCTCGACACCATCGGCGGACCGCTGCTGGAATTCGCCGCCGAGCAGGGCTTTGCGTTCCTGCCGCTGCGGGGCGAGCGCGACGAAAGCTGGCAGGCGGGTCTGGGCATCCCGCTGGCCGGATGGACGCTGGGTGCCGACTATTTCCACCTGCGCGCCCGGAACTACTTTGACCACGACGCCCTGGGCAACTCCAACATCTTTCTGCCGCTCACCATCGAGACGGCGCGCATCCGCGGCTGGGAGCTGACGCTGCAGTCGCCGCGCCTGGCCGGGCTGCTGAGCTGGCATCTGGCCTTCAGCAACCAGCAGGCACAGGGACGCGGCGGCGTCACCGGCGGCCTGACGGATTTCTCACCACCCGAGGAAGGCTTCTTCTACCTCGACCACGACCAGCGGAACACGCTGGCGAGCACCTTCCGGCTGGCACTGTTCCGCCGCGGCTGGCTGAGCACGACCGTCAGTTACGGTTCGGGCTTTCTCAACGGCGACGGCCCGGCCCATCTGGGCGACCATGCCGGCGTGGACGTGGCGCTGGGCTGGCCGCTCGGGGAGCGCTGGACGGTGGTGCTCACCGCGCTCAACGCCACCAACACGCGCTACCTGCTCGACAACAGCAACACCTTCGGCGGCACGCACTACAACGACCCGCGGCAGGTGAGCGTCGAGCTGCGCTACCGGTTCCATTTCTGACGCCGCCCGCAGGGGCCCGGGCGTAGAATGGGAACACGGCGGCGCGCAGCCGCCACAGGGAGACGCTCGCACATGCAACTGGGAATGATCGGTCTGGGGCGCATGGGCGCCAACATGGTGCGGCGGCTGATGCGGGATGGCCACCGCTGTGTGGTCTACGACGCCAATCCGGCCGCCGTGGCCCGGCTCGAAGCCGAAGGAGCCACCGGCGCCCGGTCGCTGGCCGAGCTGGCGGCGCAGCTCGCGCCGCCGCGTGCGGTCTGGCTGATGGTACCGGCGGCGACGGTGGATACCGTGCTCGCGCAACTGGTGGAGCACCTGGCATCGGGCGACACGGTGGTGGATGGCGGCAACTCGTACTACGTGGACGACCTGCGCCGGGCGCGCGAGCTGGCTGCGCGCGGCGTGGACTACCTCGACGTGGGTGTCAGCGGCGGCGTCTGGGGACTCGAGCGCGGCTACTGTTTGATGATCGGCGGGCCCGAGAGCGCTTACCGCCGCCTGGAGCCCATCTTCCGCACGCTCGCGCCGGGCCGCGAGGCCGCACCGCGTACGCCCGGCCGTGACGAGAAGCCCTCGACCGCCGAGGAAGGCTACCTCTACTGCGGCCCGAGCGGTGCCGGGCACTTCGTCAAGATGGTGCACAACGGCATCGAGTACGGGTTGATGGCCGCCTATGCCGAAGGGTTCAACATCCTGCGCCACGCCGATGCCGGCCTGCGGCCGCCGCCGCCCAGCGCCGAGGCGGCTCCGCTGCGCCATCCCGAACACTATCAGTACCAGTTCAATCTGGCCGAGATTGCCGAGGTGTGGCGGCGCGGCAGCGTGATCCGTTCCTGGCTGCTGGATCTGGCGGCGGCGGCGCTGCTGGAGCATCCGCAGCTCGAAGGGTTCACGACGCGCGTGGCCGATTCGGGCGAAGGCCGGTGGACGGTGCAGGCGGCGGTGGAATCCTCGGCGCCGGCACCGGTGCTGACGACGGCGCTCTACGAGCGCTTCCGGTCGCGCGGCGAGGGCGACTTCGCCGACCGGCTGCTGGCGGCGCTGCGCGAGCAGTTCGGCGGGCATCCGGCACGCGTTGAGGAGGCAGCGACCGGGACGGGGAGCCGGTGAGAGGGCGACTCGAGGTCTACGAGGACGGCGAGCGGCTGGTCGAGGCCGCAGCGGCCGAGATCGAGCGCGCCGCACGCGAGGCGATCGTCGCGCGCGGCCGCTTCACGCTGGTGCTGTCCGGCGGGCACACGCCGCGCCCGCTCTACCGCCGGCTGGCGGCGGCGCCGCTGGAGTGGTCGCGGGTGTATTTCTTCTGGGGCGACGAGCGCGCCGTCCCGCCCGATCATCCCGACAGCAACTACGGCATGGCGCGGCAGGAGCTGCTCGAGCCCGTCGGCGCACGGCCCGAGCAGGTCTTCCGCATTCCGGCCGAACAGCCGCCCGAGCAGGCAGCCGCGGCCTACGAGGACGCGCTGCGGAAATTTTTCGGGCTCGCACCGGGCCAGTGGCCGGTGTTTGATCTGGTGCTGCTCGGCCTGGGCGCCGACGGGCACACCGCATCGCTGTTTCCCGGCACGCCGGCGCTGGCGGTGACGGATCGAGCCGTGGTGGCGCAGTTCGTTCCGGCAGTCGGCGCCTGGCGGATCACGCTGACGCTGCCGGTGCTGAACGCCGCCCGCGCCGTTCTGTTTCTGGTACAGGGGGCGGAGAAGGCGCGCGCGCTGCGGGCCGCGCTCGTACCCGAGCCGGGTGTCGAGCCGGTGCCGGCTGCACGCGTGGCGCCGGCCTCGGGCCGGCTGCTGTGGTTGGCCGACCGCGCCGCCGCCTCTCTGCTCGCGCTTCGTTCGGAGGCAACGCCATGACCACCGCAACGGGTCTGACCGACGTCGAGGCGATTCTCGGCCCGCAGGCGCGCACGCTGCTCGACTTCAACCGCCCGCGTATCCTGCGCGAGCGGCTGCATCTGCCCGGCCCGGACTTCATCGACCGCGTCTGGGCGGGATCGGACCGCAGCCCGCGCGTGCTGGTGAATCTCCAGCGTCTGTTCCAGCACGGCCGGCTGGCCGGCACCGGCTATCTGTCCATCCTGCCGGTGGACCAGGGCGTCGAGCACTCGGCCGGAGCCAGCTTCGCGCCCAATCCGGATTACTTCGATCCGGAGAACATCCTGCGGCTGGCGCTCGAGGGCGGCTGCAATGCGGTGGCGTCGAGTTTTGGCGTGCTGGGAGCGGTGGCGCGGCGCTACGCGCACAAAATTCCGTTCATCGTCAAGATCAACCACAACGAGCTGCTCAGCTACCCGAACCGCTACGACCAGATTTTGTTCGGCACCGTGCGCGAAGCCGTCGACATGGGCGCAGCGGCCATCGGCGCCACGATCTACTTCGGCTCGCCGGAAAGCTCACGGCAGATCGTCGAGATCAGCCAGGCCTTCGCGCTGGCGCACGAGCACGGGCTGGCCACCGTGCTCTGGTGCTACCTGCGCAACAGCGCCTTCGTGCGCGACCGCGACTATCACGCCGCCGCCGACCTGACCGGCCAGGCCAACTATCTGGGCGCCACGCTGCAGGCCGACCTGATCAAGCAGAAGCTGCCGGTGACCAACGGCGGCTATCCGGCGCTCAACGCCGGCGGAGAGCACTACGGCCGCTACGATCCGCGCATGTACACCGAACTGGCCAGCGAGCATCCCATCGACCTCTGCCGCTACCAGGTGGCCAACTGCTTCATGGGCCGCATCGGGCTGATCAACAGCGGCGGGCCCTCGGGCAAGGACGATCTGGCCGAGGCGGTGGCCACGGCGGTGATCAACAAGCGCGCCGGCGGCATGGGACTGATCTCCGGGCGCAAGGCGTTCCAGCGGCCGCTGGCCGAAGGCATCCGGCTGCTGCACGCCATCCAGGACGTCTATCTGAACCCGGCCATCACGGTTGCCTGAGCAGGCAGGAAATTTTGTTTCACCGGCGGCCCGCTCTGCCCTAGAATGCCGGCAAACCCGAGCTGTGCCGAGGAGGAACCGATGCGAGTGGCTGTGATGGTCTTTGCTGCAGGCGCTGCCGCTGCCGCGCTGGCGGCCGAAAAGCCGCCGGCAGCGCGGGCGGTGTTCATCAACGCGCAGGGCGAGCAGGTGGGCACGGCGCGGCTGGTCGAGACCGGCGCCGGCGTGCGCATCAGCGCCCGGTTCACCAAACTGCCCCCGGGCGAGCATGCCCTGCACATTCACGCCGTGGGCAAATGCGATCCGCCCGATTTCGCTTCGGCCGGACCGCACTTCAACCCCGAAGGCAAAAAGCATGGAACGAAAAATCCCGAGGGGCCGCACGCGGGCGATCTGCCCAACTTCCGCGTGGGCGCCGACGGCCACGCCACCGTCCGTGTGCTGGCGCAGCGCGTGACGCTCGGCGCGGGCGGAAACTCGCTGTTCCATCCCGGCGGCACCGCGCTGGTGGTCCACGCCAGCCCCGACGACTACATGACCGACCCGGCGGGCAACGCCGGAGCACGCATTGCCTGCGGCGTCATCGAACCCGAGTCAAAGGGGAAGAAACGCTGAGCCTCAGCAGGGCGCGCGGAAGAAGGGGAAGCGCTGGGAAGCTGGAGGCGCGGGTGGGATTTGAACCCACGAATAGAGGTTTTGCAGACCTCCCCCTTGGACCACTTGGGTACCGCGCCGCAAACTCAAAGTATACCGAACCGGTGCGGGAAGTGTCAGCGGTGCGGACATGAGCGGACGGCAAGGCCGGCGGGCGATTCGTCTGGAGCCGTTTGAGCCGATTGTGGAGCTGTTTCCACCCGAGCCGCGCTGGAAGCCGAGGCCGAAGCCGACGCCGTGGCCGGAGTGGAAGAGGCGGAATCGGCCGCAGCACAGCAGGCCGCAGCGCCGGCAGCCGGGCAAAACAGTTGCCTGTATCTGGGGCCGCAGGGCCAGCGGTGCTGGCGGCGTGCAGGCCCGGGTGGCTTTTGCGATCGCCATGCGCCGGCCGCATTCGGCGCCGAACCGGCACCGCAGCCGGGCCCCTGGCTGCGGCGGCTGGTGGCGCTGCTGGTGGCCAGCGGGCTGCTCGGGCCGCTGATGGTGGAGATGGTGCGCGAATGGCTGCGCTGGCTGTGGGCTCACCGATGACGCCGTATCCCACGACCGAGATTGCGCAGAAGGTCGTGGTGGCCCTGGCGGTGGGCCTGGTCGTGGGGCTCGAGCGCCAGTGGGCGCACAAGGAGCTGGGAGCGCGAACCTTTGCGCTGACCGCGCTGCTGGGGACGCTGAGCTGGCTGGTCGCCCCGGTCTTTGCGGTGGCGGCGCTGGCCGGCGTGTTCGTGCTGGTGGGCTTCGCCAACCTGCGCAGTCTGCTGGCCGACCGCACGCTGGAGACGACCACATCGGTGGCGCTGCTGGTGACGCTGGTGCTCGGCGCGCTGATCGGCCAGGGGCACTACTTCACCGCGGTCAGCGGCGCGCTGCTGTGCACGGGTCTGCTGGCCTGGAAGACCGAGCTGACGCGGCTGGCCGGTGATCTGACGCTCGCCGAGATTCGCGGCGGCGTGCTGCTGGGCCTGATTGCCTTCGTGGTCTATCCGCTGCTGCCGAACCGGTATGTGGATCGCTGGGAGCTGATCAACCCGCGCCAGGCCTGGGTGACGATCATCATCCTGGCCGGCATCGCGTTCCTCAACTATGTGCTGCTGCGGGTCTACAGCGGACGCGGGGTGTATTTTTCGGCGGTGCTGGGCGGGCTGGTCAACAGCACGGCCACGGTGGTCGAGCTGGGGCGGATCGTGGGCGGTGATGGCGGCCAGGCCATGGGCACGGCCGTGCTGCTGTCGGCGGTGGCCATGCTGGTGCGGAACCTGGTGCTGCTGGCGATCCTGGCGCCGGTGACCGCGCTGTGGGCGGCCGGGCCCATGCTGGCGATGGCCGCTGTGGCCCTGGGCGCCGGCTGGCGGCTGCGGCAGCCGGTGCCCGAGGTGCGCCCGCATCTGGAGCTGGGCTCGCCGGTCTCGCTGCGCCGCGTGCTCGGCCTGGGCAGCATCTTCGTGCTGATCGAGGTCGTGGGAACGCTGGCCACGCGGCATGCGGGCTGGAGCGGCTTTCTGGTGGTGAGCGTGGTGGGGGGCAGCATCTCGAGCGCGAACACGACGGCAGCGGCGGCGGCACTGGCCACGGCGGGGCGCCTGACGGTACCGGTGGCCGCCACCGCTACGGCGGCCGCCTCGATGGTGAGCCTGCTGGTGAACCTGGTGCTTGCCCGCCGCGCCACGTCGCGCCCGGTGCGCCGCCAGCTCACCGCGGCCACGCTGGCCAGTCTGGCGGTCGGTCTGGGAGCCCTGGTGCTGGTCTACCGGCCCTGAGCGCGTTCAGGCCAGCTTCGCCACCAGCCACCGGGCCAGCAGATTGAGCACGCTCAGCGCCAGCGCACCCCACAGCGCCGGCCAGAAACCGTGCACGCTGAAGCCGGGCACGACCAGCGCGGCCAGCTTCAGCAGCAGGGCGTTGATCACCAGCCAGAACAGGCCCAGCGAGAGCACGATCAGCGGCAGCGTCACCACCTTCAGCACCACGCCCAGCGTGCCGTTGATCACCCCGATGGCCAGCGCGGCCAGCAGCGCCGTGCCGAACCCGCGCACACTGATGCCGGGCACCATGCGCGCCACCACCAGCACGCACAGCGCGCTCACGATCCAGTGCAGCAGAAACCGCATCCGCCCTCCTCGTCCGCCGACTTGTCGGCCGCCGGCCCAGTATATATGCTGGCGTGGAATTCCCGCTGCGGAGCGAGACCGTGAGCCAGACCGACGCGATGGTGCGGCACGACTGGACGCGCGAGCAGATTGCGGCCATCTACCGGCTGCCGCTGCTCGAGCTGCTGTGGCGGGCGCAGCAGGTGCATCGCGCGTTCCATCCTCCCAACCGCGTCCAGAAATGCTGGCTGGTGTCCATCAAGACCGGCGGCTGCCCGGAAGACTGCGCCTACTGCCCGCAGAGCGCCCACTACCGCACCGGCGTGGGCCGGCAGGAGCTGCTCGAGCCGGCGCGCGTGGTGGAGCTGGCGCGGAAGGCCAAAGCCAGCGGCGCTACGCGCTTCTGCATGGGTGCGGCCTGGCGGCAGGTACCCGAAGGGCGGGCGTTTGCCGCCGTGCTGGAGATGGTGCGCGGCGTGGCGGCGCTGGGGCTGGAGGTCTGCTGCACGCTCGGCATGCTGACCGAAGCGCAGGCACACGCCCTGCGCCAGGCCGGGCTCACCGCCTACAACCATAACCTCGACACCTCGCCCGAGTTCTACGGCCGCATCATCACCACCCGCACCTATCAGGACCGGCTCCGCACGCTCGAGGCGGTGCGCCGGGCCGGCATCAGCGTCTGCTGCGGCGGCATTCTGGGCATGGGCGAATCCGAGGACGACCGCATCGGGCTGCTCGAGCAACTGGCGCGGCTGAAGCCGCACCCGGAGAGCGTGCCCATCAACATGCTGGTGCGCGTGGCGGGCACGCCGCTGGCCGACTGCGAGCCGCTCGACCCGCTCGTGCTGGTCCGCACGATCGCCACCGCGCGCATCCTGATGCCGCGTTCGATGGTGCGGCTGGCGGCGGGGCGGCGCCAGATGACGCGCGAGGCGGTGACGCTGGCGTTTCTGGCCGGTGCCAATTCCGTCTTCATTGGCGACCGCCTGCTCACCACGCCCAACCCCACCCCGGACGAGGACGCCGTGCTCTTCGATGAGCTCGGCCTCGAAACACTGGCCGGCTGTGCAGAGCAGTCTCGCTGAGCTTCGCGCGCGGATGCGTGCAGCGCTTCAGGCGCTGGCGCAGGCCGACCAGCTCCGCCGGCTCGAGACCCCGGCCGGCGTGGACCTGAACTCGAACGATTATCTGGGCCTGGCGCGCGACGGACGGCTGCGGCGCGCGGTGGCCGACGCCGTCGCGGCCGCCGGGCGCGTCGGCGGCACGGCTTCGCGGCTGCTCTCGGGCCACGACACCGCCTGGGAGGCGCTCGAGCGGCAGTTTGCCGAGTTCGTCGGCGCCGAAGCCGCGCTGTACTTCACCAGCGGCTACGCGGCCAACCTCGGGCTGCTCACCGCCCTGCTCGGCCCCGACGACGTCGTCTTCTCCGATGCCGCCAATCACGCCAGCCTGATTGACGGCCTGCGACTCGCCGGCGCCCGGCGCGTGATCTATCCGCACGGCGACGCTGCGGCGCTCGAGCGCCTGCTCGAGCAACACGCCACCGCACCGGGCACGCGCGTGATCGTCACCGAGAGCATCTTCAGCATGGACGGCGACGCCGCTCCGCTCGCGGCGCTGGCCCGGCTGGCCGAGCGCTGGGGCGCAGCGCTGGTGGTGGACGAGGCGCACGCGCTGGGCGTGCTGGGACCCGGCGGCCGCGGCCTGCTGGCCGAAAGTCCCGCGCGCGCCTGGACGATCGCGACCGTCTACACCTGCGGCAAGGCCCTGGCCTCGGCCGGAGCGTTCGTGTGCGGCAGCCGGCTGCTGATCGAGTTTCTGATCAACCGCGCACGCCCGCTAATTTTTTCCACGGCGGCGCCTCCCTACCTGGCGGCGCAGATCGCCGCGGCGCTGCAGTTTGTCGCCGCAGCCGAAGCCGAGCGGCGCTGGCTGGCGGAGGCTGCAGCCTGGCTGCGCGCCGAACTGCGGGCGGCGGGACTCGACGTGCCGGCCGGGCCGTCGCCGATCGTGCCGGTGATCCTGGGCAGCAACCGGCGCGCGGTGGCCTTTGCCGTCGCGCTGCAGCAACGCGGGTTCTGGGTGCGGCCGATTCGGCCACCGACGGTGCCGCCGGGCACGGCGCGCGTGCGGCTGTCGCTGACGGCCGCGCTCGATCGCGCCACGCTCGAGCGGCTGGCCGCGGCCTGCCGGGAAGCTGCAGGAGTGCTCGATGGCGACTAGGGGGTTCTTCGTCACCGGAACCGACACCAACGTCGGCAAAACGGTGCTCTCGGCGCTGCTCTGCGCCGCACTGGAGGCCATCTACTGGAAGCCGGTGCAGACCGGGGCGGTCGAGGGCACCGATACCGAGCGCGTGCGAGACTGGGCAGCTCTACCGGCCGGGCGCACGCGGCCCGAGGCGTACTGCTTCGATCCGCCGGTCTCGCCGCATCTGGCGGCACGCCGGGCCGGGGTCGAGATCGTGCTCGAGCGCATCCGGCTGCCCGAGGTGCCGGCCGGCGTTCCGCTGGTGGCCGAAGGAGCCGGCGGCGTGCTGGTGCCGCTCAATGGCCGCGCGCTCATGGTGGACCTGATGCGGCAGCTCGGCCTGCCGGTGCTGGTGGCCGCGCGCAGCACGCTCGGTACCATCAATCACACGCTGCTCACCGTGCAGGCGCTGCGGCAGGCAGGGCTGGAGCCGTGCGGCGTGGTGCTGATCGGGCCGCCCGACGACGACAACCGCGCCGCCATCGAGCATTACGGCCGCGTGCGCGTGCTCGGGCAGATCCCCGTGCTCGCCGCGTTCACGCCGGAAACGCTGCGCGCCACCTTCGCCGAACACTTTGACCGCCAGGCGCTCCGGGAGGCGCTCGGATGAAGGTCTGGCATCCGTTCACGCAGCCTGCGCTCGATCCGCCGCCGCTGCGGGTGGTGCGTGCCGAGGGCGTCTATCTCTATACCGACGACGGCCGGGCGATTCTCGACGCCATCTCCTCCTGGTGGGTGAACCTGCACGGCCACGGCCATCCGCGCCTGCTGGCAGCGATTCGGGCTCAGGCCGAGCGTCTCGACCATGTGCTGCTGGCCGGCGTCACGCATCCGGCCGTCGAGGAGCTGACCGAGCGGCTGGGGGCGGCGCTGCCGGCCGGCCTGGACCACATTTTCTTCTCCGACGATGGCTCGACGGCCGTCGAGGTGGCGCTGAAGATGGCCGTGCAGTACTGGCGGAACGTGGGGCGGCCGGAACGCTGCGAGCTGGTGGCGCTGGCCAACGGCTACCACGGCGACACCGTGGGCGCCATGTCGGTGGGCGACGATACGGTCTTCACCGAGGCCTTCGGCCGCATGCTGTTCCCGGTCCACCGCGTGCCCGCCGCCTACTGCTACCGCTGCCCGGTGGGGCTCACGCGCGAGCGCTGCCAGATTGACTGCCTGGAGCCGCTGGCGCGGCTGCTGGCCGAACGCGGCGACCGCATCGCCGCCGTCATCGTCGAGCCGCTGCTGCAGGGCGCCGGCGGGATGATCGTCCATCCGGTGGAATTCCTGCAGGGCATCCGCGCGCTCACCGCGCAGCACGACGTGCTGCTGATCGCCGACGAGGTGCTCACCGGCTTCGGCCGCACCGGCCGCATGTTCGCCTGCGAGCTGGCCGGCGTCGTGCCCGACCTGATGTGCCTGTCGAAGGGCATCACCGGCGGCGTGCTCCCGCTGGGCGCCACCGCCTGCACCGAACGCCTCTATGCGGCCTTCCTCGGCGACCGCCGGCGCACCTTCTACCATGGCCATTCCTACACGGGCAATCCGCTGGCGTGCGCGGCGGCCGTGGCCAACCTGGAGATCTTCCGCACCGAGCCGGTCTTTGAGCGCATTGCGATGATTGCCGAGCGCCACCGGCGCTGGCTGGCCGCACTCGGCGGGCATCCACGCGTGGGCGACGTGCGCAGCCTGGGCACGGTGGCGGCGATCGAGATCGTCGCCGACGATGCCGGCTACACCTCGCGCGTCGGCCAGGCCCTCTACCCGCTGTTCATCGAACGCGGCGTGCTGCTGCGTCCGCTGGGCAACGTGGTCTACGTGCTGCCGCCCTACGTCATCACGCCGGCCGAGCTCGACCGCGTCTACGAGGTGATTGCCGAAGGCCTCGACCGCCTGCCCGAACTGCTGGCGCGGCCGCTGCCTCCTTCGGCCGGTATCTGAGCCGCACTTTGTACTGGCGCCGGAGGGCCGGGTGTGTTAGAGTGAAGGTGCGTTTGTCGCTCCTGGAAAACCTTGGGACTGGTGGACAGGGCTGCAGACTGCAGCCTTTTTTGTTGCACGGCCGCGGGGAGTCGGGAAGCGCAAATAGCTTAAACATGCAGTGAGGAAAGAACAGTGAGAGAGCAAGGTGTCGTAAAGTGGTTCAACGCAACCAAAGGCTACGGCTTCATCCGGCGCGAGTCGGGTGAGGACGTCTTCGTTCACTTCTCCGCCATCGAAGGCGATGGCTACAAGACGCTGAACGAAGGCCAGCCGGTGGAATTCGAGGTCGTCCGCGGTCCCAAGGGCTTGCAGGCGTCTCGCGTCATCGGTCTCTGAAACGGTTGACGGAAGCACCAGCGGCGCGGGTCGGCGACGGCCCGCGCCGCTGTGTTTTTTCCGGTGCCGTCAGCAGCCGCCGCACAGCGGGCAGCCCGGCGGACACGGCCGACAGCAGGGCCCGCCCGGGGTCAGCCGCGCCAGCACGGGCAGCGCGCTGAGCACGAGCCCGCCCAGCACCATCGCCGCCAGTTTCCACCACTGCTTCATCGCTACCTCCTCGCTGCGAGCGAAATTCGGGCAGACTGGCGATCAGCTCGCACCAGCGATCCGTGCACCGGCTCGAGCAGCCGCAGCGTCCCCACTGCCGCCGCAGGCGAATGAGCCGCCGGCGCATCTGCTGCAGCGTTGCCAGCAGGACGCCCAGCCGCGCAATGCGCTGCTCGGTCCAGGCGATCACCTGCGGACACGGACAGCGTCCGGCGCGCGCCAGCGCCAGCAGCTCGGCCATCTCCGCCAGCGTCAGCCCCAGCGTGCGTGCCCGCAGAATGAACCGCACCATGGGCTCGGCCTGCGGCGGAAACAGCCGGTAGCCGGCGCGTGTGCGCGAGGCCCGCGGCAGCAGCCCGCGACTCTCCCAGTAGCGCAGCGTCTTGGAGGAGACGCCGGTGCGCCGGGCCAGTGCCGTGATGCTGAGCCAGCCTTCCATCGCTCTCTGCCCCTGCCCTCGAGCCTAAACCTTCCCGCAGGGGGAAGCTGCAAGCCCCCGGTCCGCTGCCCTGTACAGAGCCCCACGCGACGACAGGCACGGACGTGCCGGGCCGTCGAGTAACTCCAGCATACGCGCCCGCACACCAGCCGGCCAGAACCGCACTTCCGGCAAATCCGCCGCGGGCTACGACCTGGTCAGCAGTGCGAAGTCGTGTGCACTGACCGGATTGGTTGTCTGGACAAACCAGCCCCAGGACCCCCCGGCTCGTCCCGCAAGACTCTGTAGACGCGAGCGCAACTTCTCGTCCAGCACAACGGGCCGGTCATAGTATTCGTGAACGTTGTCGAGCTCGATGAGCCAGGGGAATTCCTCTAGATCCGTAATCACCGGATGTTTCCTCTTCTCAGGAGCCGTTTTGACCTGCGCGTGGGCCACCACGCCAACACCGGCAGCGTAGAAGCAGATCCAGTCGCCAGCACGAATGCGGGACCGTGCACGCGCCGTCTCGCGAAATGCGTACACCCTGTGAGAGAGCAGCGTCTGGATTCTTTCCAGCGTGGCCGTTTCGTCATCCCGCCTGACCGGGGTAATCCAGTATTGAGGAGCGTTGGCCGGCGCGGCTGTGGGAGCTGCAGCGACCTGGCCGGCGGTCGTCGCCCCGGTCACAGGCTCGACGGATTCCTCGGCCTGAGCTTCGCTCACCAGAGTCATGATCAGGTCCACCAGCGGGCTCAGGTTGGGTTCGGCGGGCCGCAATAATTCAAGAATCTGCCGGTGGTCGACGCCGTAATCGGTCTTCAGCTCTACCAGCGACACCAGCGCATCGGCGTCGATGACCCGCAACTGCTGCGTCCGTCGCTCGCCGCGAATGGCGCGCGCAATTTCGTTCGTCTTCGGGTTCGGACGGCCGACCACGAACAGGCCGAAGGCTTCCTCCCAGCTCGGAATCCTGCGCTCGCCGATCAGCCGGTCCACGCGACCGACCAGGTTCCGAATCTCGATCGAGTAATCCTCGGACGTCTTGACCTCGACCACGATGTAGGCATTCTCGGACGGCGATTTCCAGAAGCCGTCAAAGGAGTTCCTGCCCGGAGCGCCTGTGTAGAAACCGTAGTCCACCTCGAAGCCCAGTAGCTCGCCCGCTCGATTGACCAGGTCCTGCAGCGCCCGGCTGTACTTCCGTTCTTTTGCAGCCAGGCACTCCTCCACATAGTCGCGGAGCTGGCCCGGCTCGCGGACCTGCTCGCGGAGATAGTTGCGAAAGCGGTCGCGGGCCGCACTGGCACCCGGCGCATCGTCCAGTTGTCCGACCAGTTCCAGCAGCTCTTTCAGCATGATGCCCATGGTAGGTTTCCTCCCCCTGCTCTTCTGGCGGCGTTCCCGGCCGCCGCCAGGGCAAGCTTAGAACGCACACCGGGGGCGTACAAGGGGGGTTCGTGTAGGTGTTGCCGGGGCGGCAGCGGGCGGCGGCGCCAGCCGGCCAGAACCAAACCTCCGGCAAATCCGCCGCAGTTGGCGGGGCTCAGGAGTTGCCGATGGCTCAGGAGTTGCCGATCAGGATGCCGGCCAGGAAGACACAGAGTCCGCCGACCATCACCTGCAGCGCCGCCGAAACCAGCGGCGTGTCCATGTAGCGGAACCGGATGTAGCTGATGGCCGCCAGCTCCAGCAGGACGACGATGATCGCCAGCACCAGCGCCAGATGGAAGCTGGGGATGAGGAACGGCAGCGTATGGCCGATGCCTCCGGCCGTGGTCATCAGGCCGCAGACCAGCCCGCGGAGCGAGGGCCGGCCGCGTCCGGTGAGCGAGCCGTCGTCGGAAAGCGCTTCGGCGAAGCCCATCGAGATGCCGGCACCGACCGAGGCGGCCAAGCCGACCAGGAAGGCATCGTGGGTGCTGTGCGTGGCCAGTGCGGCTGCAAACAGCGGGGCCAGGGTCGAGACCGAGCCGTCCATCAGGCCGGCCAGACCGGGCTGGACGATCTGCAGCACGAACAGCCGGCGGCGCGTTTCGGCTTCGGCGGCCTCGATGGCCGGCGTGATCGCCTCGCGGCGGATGGATTCGGCCGCGCGCACATGCTCGCGTTCGGCCGCAGCCAGGTCGTCGAGCAACTGCCGCGTGGAGGCGTCGGTGACGCGTGCGGCCGCGCGCTCGTAGAATCGCCGCGTCTCGACCTCCATCAGCTCCGCCAGTCGCCGCACCGCTTCCAGCCGCAGCGGCCGCAGACGCCACACCGCCGGCCGGTCCACGAATCCCTTCACGTCCTGGCGGCGAATCAGCGGGATGTGCTCGCCGAAGCGCTGGCGGTAGAGCTCGATCAGGCGCGCCCGGTGCGTTTCTTCCTCGGCGCGCATCTCCTCGAAAATGCTCGCCGTGGCCGGATACTCGGCGCGCAGGCCGTCGGCAATGTCGGCGTAGATGCGCGCGTCTTCTTCCTCGAGCGAAATCGCCAGCGCCAGGATTTCCCGCTCGGTGAGATCTTTGAACGCAGTGGCCATGGCCGTCCCTCGTCAGCGGAGCCGTTGCGGACCCGGAGGATGGGCCCCGTCAAAATTCTACCAGCCCCCACCGTGCCCCCTTGCCTCGCGCTCACCATGCTACCGTCTGTTCCCTCACCCCATCCCGTCTTCCGCCCCCCACGCCGGAACTCACGAAACGATCACTCTCATTTAACTACCGTCTACCGCAATCACTAAATACCTAACCTGTAGACTTGCCCGGTATGCGCCTATCGCCTTCGTCAGAACAAACCACGTTCCCGTTGGTATTTCCTATTATATCCAAACAATAGCATATTCCTATCCAGCTCCTCAAAATTTCCCCCCAAGGATACGTTTCACTTCCCCCGTGCGAGATTGCTGCGTCCCTAGCCACACAAATCCCCGATCGGCATTCACGCTCACATATGTACAGCACAAAACATCCTTCACCGCACACACGATAACATTTCCCCGCACTGGTTGCTCCCCGACACTCAGCGTCTCCCTAAAACTCCATTAATTCATATCTAACACAGCCCTAACAGCATCCTTAAACTCCATCTCCGCCCTGTTACCTCCCCATTGCCGCAACACCCCACAGATGTCCTCGACAAGCTCCTTTCTCATCTCGCCATTAAGCAACACCGTAGTGGACAAGACGAAGTCCACCAGTCCACAAATTGCTACGCCTACGCCCATCCCACTTGCCTTTTTGTACGCCGCCTCCAACTCCACCTCAACCTTATATGCAACAAATAAGGCATTAGCAACATTTCTTTCCTTGCACTTAACCAATTCCTCCACGAGCTTGCTTCGGTCTAAGCGTTGCGTAACACACACAGCTACTCGCACATCGCCACCACCGCCTTTGCACTCGATGTCAGCCACTCGGCCCGCTTTTACGTCAGCTGCCGTTGGTGGAGCACTAACCACATCCTCATATGTTTTTGTTCTTTTATTGAAGACCTTCAGCAGCGAATACGTTACTGCCTGTGGCCCCATACCTAATGATGTTCCACTAAGATACCGCATCAAAATTTTTCTCAATTCTTCAGATCCGATAGTTCGCGGAAGTCGCAGCTCGGATCCGCAGATTTGCTTTCGCAGGTAAAGTAGGATTTCCCTTAATATGTCTCGTGCAACTTCACGTTTACACATAGAACTCTCGACCGTGCCTAGAACCTCATACAAGGCCTTCCATTCGTCCGGGTATTTAATTTCGCGCACAATCTCCGGGTCCATACTAATCATTGGACGCCGTAGCGGCTTACTCACATAAGGGTCGCTGGAACCGCCGAGAGCGTTGTTAAGTTTTTGCCTCTCAAACGGAACCACAACTTTTTTGCACAGCGAGCGCGCATCAAAAGCTCCAGCACCACCGGCACCGGCCTGAATAGTCAGACAATTTATCCGTTCGTCAGTACCTTTTGCGAGTGCCTGGGTCATGAGTGCATATTTGAAGGCTTTGGTTCGGCCTTGGAGAATGGATTTAATGTTCTTCCGGATGGCCTCTGGCGCAAAGGGCGGGGTATTTTCCAATTCTGCCACGGGAATACTGGATATTTGACTCCAAATGGATTCCAGAAGCTCCCGGCTCTCCCGCTCAAGACGTGCGCGGACGCTACACTTTAACATAAAACCTAGCCCCCAGCTGTTTGAGTCTTTCAATTCTACAGCCACCAATTAGGTCAATAGGGTAGTTAATCCACATTGATTCTATGCGCGGCTTTTTCACTGAATGGATAACGGATCGGGGTGCATCAACTCTAGTCCAATCTCCATAAAGCCGATCCATTAGAGGAGACCTATATCCGGAAATGGCCACTTTTCCTTCGACTGAGTGAAGAAGATCCGCTAGCTTTTTGTGCTCTCTCTCCGTCATTTCATATGCATAAGAGTGAACGTCCCCACGAGAGTCATGGGGATAGGGAGGGTCGAGATAAAAAAGTGTATTCGGGCTTTGATACTGCTGGATTACCTCGGAAGCATCCCTATTTTCGATTTGAACCCTTTTAAGCCTCTCGGAAACAGCCCACAAGGCGTCTATTCTGTTCAGCCACCTTGAGACAGCACCAGACATGGTTCGCCTGCTGGTCAACTTACACCAAGCCCAGCGACCGGCAGTGGAGGTTTGAGCCAAGCCGATCCGAACTTGTTCGGCACGTACAAAAAACAAGCGCGCCCTTTCGATGTCCGGAAGGTCTGATCGCCCGCGCATCGCGTACGCTCTGGAAAATTCTTCTCTGGAAAATGGGGTGAACGCAAGCTTTTCGATCAGCTCATCAGGCCGATCACGCAGCACTCGGAAGAATGTGACCAAATCCCCATCGATATCGTTGTAGGTCTCTACGGGTGAGGGATCTCTGTTTAAAAGGACAGAGGCCGCTCCTCCGAATGGCTCGCAGAAATGATGGCACTGAGGAAGGAGGGGCAAAAGCCAATCAAGGTGGCTGAACTTCCCTCCATACCATCGAATTGCAAGCAGCTTGGGTCTCGTTTTGCCGTTTTGCATTTCTTGGAGCAAAACCGAGTGCAAATTTTCAGACTCAATGTCAAAGTTGATACAAAGCTGACCTTCATTCCACATGTCTATGAGTCTCCAGTCCTTTGTGGCCGATAATTAGTTTTCTCCTCTTGGCTTGTGGCTTTTTGGTGAAACTGGGGTTCGTGAGGGAAGCGAGCCCGTCCGGTGGGGACCGTTGGCCAAGCCATGTTATGATGGTTGAACTTCCCCTGCTGAACACCCAAAGCGTAGCGGCGTCAAGAAGCCTGAGTTGAGGCGGCGGTGAGCCTGGCATGGCTTAATCCTCGGCCTGCTGATCAATGGGCAGCAAGCCCACATCCACACCAGACCGGGTGTCCTCCGCCTCACCCGGCCACGCAATCTGGGGGCCAGGTGCCGATCCTGGGCACGCCGCGGAATTTGCAGCTGGCCAGGGGAGGGAGCGGGCGCCATGCCGACTGAGGGGTTGCCTATACGCCGGACCCCCACGTGGAAAACGTCGCTCGCGGCACTGGAGTTTACCTGATTTGTCTCCCTTTTCCGTTGAATCTGCTTTTTTTCTGTGGAGCATGTCGCTCACCCGCCGAAAGCCGTTTCGCCAGTAGTCTTCCGCCCGAGAAGCATCGGTCGGGAATGCCAGCGCCGCCGTGGCCCCAGCTGCCAGCTCGCCGAAAGCCGTGATCAGGCTGAGGCTGACGTGCCTGGGATCGGCGGCGTCTATCGAGCCGCGGAGGGCATTGGCGGCCCGCCAGAGTTGAGCCTCAAAGCCAGGATTGGCAGCGCTGTTCGGGTTGCCCTGTGCTGGCTGGTGCCGTGGCATGGATCAGCTCCACCCTGTTTGGGCGAGTAGGCTCTCTCCGGCGCCGTCAATCTGACGCTCTGGCAGGATTATACGGAAAGCGGGTCCTGTCTTCTACGGGGTGGATTTGAGAGTATGGCTTAACGTCACGTATTTCACGTTGGCCGGCGGCAGGCTGATTCTGAAAGGCGGGAAATGGAACCGGCAGCCAAGGCGGACGGTGCTATGCGGGGCGGATCAAAGGGCATGACCTAAACGTTACGGACCTCAGTTTGCGCAACGGCAGGCTGATGCCCAGAGGCGGGAAACGGAGCTGGCGGCCGGGTCGGTCAGTGCGATGGTGCGCCTGGGGCGACTCGAACGCCCGACCTCTGGTTCCGGAGACCAGCGCTCTATCCAACTGAGCTACAGGCGCACTGTCTTGTTTTGATTCTAGGCTCGAAGACCCAACTGTGGCAAGGGTGCAGGAGCACTGCCAGGTTCCCTTGCTTCCAACGACCGAGGTCTTGCTGGAGCCGGCGATCTGAGCTGTCAATGTCCCCGCCGGCTGGAACCTGCCTCATCGCGGCTGGTCAACCGGTGGGTCCTCGCCTGGCGCAAAAAAGCGAGGAGGCCCCTCGGTGGGGGCCTCCTCGCAGACGACGAAGACTCTGAACCCCTCCACCGTTACCACTCGATGGAGGCGCCCAGTTGTAGCCGACGCGGCGAGTTGGCCTGGACGTTGCCGCCACAGCCCAGCACGCCCCAGGTCGACAGGTCGTATGCATTGAAGCAAGGATCGGCCGGCTGCATGTGGTTGAACACGTTCTGGAAATTGAAGTAGAGCGAGGTGGAGACCCGCTCGGTCAGCTTGATCTTCTTGCTCACACCCAGGTCCATATTCCAGAACGGCAACCCGCGCAGCGGACCGCCACCACCGATCTGCCCGTCGAGCCCGAGGATCGGGTTGCGGAAGGGATCGCCGAAGATGCCGCCGTTGACCGGGCAGACCGCGTCGGGGTTGGAGAAGACGTTCTGGCCGGGCCCCGCATTACCGCAGTTCTGCCCGTACACATTCTGGTGACGCGTATTGTCGTAGTGCAGGTTCTGGGTGATGATCATGTTCTCGAAGGTACCCACGTAGCTGGGGTTGCATTCTCCCAGGGTCCCGCAGTCGCCGCTGGCTGTGTTCAGCTCGATCGGGAAGCCGCTGCCAACCACAAACAGCGGCGAGATGCTCCAGCCACCCAGGATACGGCCCAGCACGCCCTGCTGACTCTTGAACCAGGGCACTTCGTAGTTGAAGAAGAAGTTGAAGTGGAAGGTTTCATCGTAGTACTGAGGACCGTACATGTTGTGCAGGTTCCAGTTATCCACACTCGCATAGGAGCTGGTGGCCTGTACGACCGTTCCCGTCCCCAGGGCTTTGCTCCAGGTGAAGTTGGTCTTCAGGGTCAGGCCGTGCCAGCCGTTGATGGTCAGCTGGAGATAGCCGGCATTGTAATTTCCATAGCCGTTGCTGACCGTGGTCAGGTAAGAAGGGGACATGCCGTTGGCGCCGAACGGGCTGTTGGGATAGGGATCGCTGGTGAAGGTTCGCCCGAAGCGCCACATGCCGGCGTTGGAGACGGCTGCCCAGGCATCGAAAGCGTCGGAGATGTTCATGAGGCCCTGGTTTTGGATTACAAAGGCTGTGGTGCAATTGGCGTAACCCGAACAGTACGCTGGCATCAAGGCATTCTCGAAGAACGGCTGCACGGGGATGTTGCTTAGATTGGTGCCGTAGTTCGTGGCCACCATGATGTTGGCCCAGGCATTGGCGAAGGTCTGCCCGGCGACCGTCATCATGTAGGGCACAGCCGTCAGGCTGTAATACTGCAGCTCGTTGTGGATCAACCGTCCGATGTAACCCACCTCGGCCAGAATCCGCGGCCCGAACTGGTGCTGGATGCTCAGCGTGAACTCATCGGAGTTATTCGGCTTGAAATTCGGGTCCAGGCCCTCACCCGGTCCAGTGGACACGTCATTGAGGCCCGGGTACCACGGCTGAGGCAGCGACGGGCTGGCCGGCGGCAGAGGAGCCTTCGTCCCGTCAATGCCGACCCGGAAGACGTTGGCCGGGGTCGCGTTGCCGCATCCTCCGCTGATGGTCGGCCCGCCACACGTGGCCGGCTGCATCAGCCCGGGCGTGAGCAGTTCGGCCAGGACCGGATCGACGCCGTTGATCCGTCCGTAGATCCGGGCATAGCCAGCGCGCAGGACCGTATTGGGACGGAAGTTCCAGGCAAAACCGACGCGCGGGCTGATGCCGCCGTAGAACGGATCGTAGGGATAGTGGGAATGCCCTTTGACGTTACGGATCGCGGCAAAGCCCAGAGCCGGGGCGTAGCCCAGGCCCATCTGCGCAGCCTGCTGGACGTTCTTCAGGTACTGCTGGGCATAGAGGATCTGGCCGTTCTGGTCGACCAGCACGCTCTGATAGCCGCCGCGGGTTTCATAGGGCGGCATCTCGACGGTGTAGCCCAGGCCGTAGTTGAGCATGAAAGAAGAACCGAGGCGCCAGGAATCGGTGAAGTAACCGTTGTAAGTCGGCATCATGCTCTCGTTGACGATGTCCGGCGAGCGCGTGCAGGCAGACGTCGCGGGCACGCCCGGGATGGCGCAGCTGATGAAGGGCCGCAGCGGCAGGCCGTTGGCTACCGAACCGACGTTCCTCGTGTAGAGGATCTGGGTTTCATCCACCATGCCCAGCACCATGGAATAGAGGTTCCCGTACCTGGTCGTCGAAGTAATGCCAGCCGGGATATAGCCGCTCATGTTGATTCCCACGGTGCTCAGGGGCACGCCGTTGCCGAGGCCGATGAGATACTGCTCGAACGTATTTACCGTTTCGCCGTTATCGTTCCGGCGGTGGGTCAGGTCCTCCAGCAAATACTGGCCGCCAAACTGGAAGAGGTGATTGCCTTTGACCCAGGTCACGTCGTCGCGGACCATGAAGTCGTGCCCGTTCCAGAAGCGGGTTCGCGTGCTCTGGTTGTTGGTGTTGTAGGGGCCGAAGGGGTTGGATGTTTCCCCGCCCACCTCGAGGGCGGCGGGGTAGCCGGCCACGTTGGGCACGCCACTGGGATCCAGATAGGCCCAGTAGTTGCGGGTGTAGCTGAAGTGGAAGTCGTTGGTGACGTTGGGGCTCACGTCGGTGGTCAAGCCCACCGTGTAGAGCCAGGCGACCTGTGGCTTCTGCCGCAGTGCGGCGTACTGTCCCTTCACGTCGCCGGGGAAGAAGCCGCCGATATCCCACTGGTCGGCCACGGTGTTCTTCAAGTGGTAGTAATGGTAAGTGGCGTTGAAGTGCCAGTTTTTGGCGAAGTCGTGATCGATGCGGGTGACGAAGAAATTGCTGCTCTTCGGCGTCCGGATGACACCGGGATAGCCGCAATAGTTGAGCCCGTCACCGGAACCGCAGTCGGTCGGCAGCGGCAGGTAGGTATTCCAGAGCTGGATGACCGGGTTGGGCGGGCCGCCCGGTTGCCCGTTCATCGTGGTTCCGTAGCCACGCGGGTCACAGAGTCCACCCCAGGGGCATACGGTGGGCTGGATGACCTGGCCCGTTGTGGTCACTTTGCAGCCACTGGTGACTGCCGGTCCGCAGCCCGGATCCACCACCGGAAATGGATTCAAATTGATCGTCTTGCCGTTGAGGTGAATGATGCCGGCACGCAGCGAAGGCAGCGGGAAATTCCTCTCGAAGATCGAGCTCTGCGGGTAACGAAAGCCTTCATAGTTGCCGAAGATGTACCAGTCGCCCCCCAGGAAGCGCGAATGGGGAATCCGCCCGCCCGCGTAAGCGCCGAAGCGGTTGTAATGCGAGCTGGGCAGAGGGATACCGCGGCGGTTGTTGTCCCAGGTGTTCGCACCCCCGAACGTTGTGTCCAGGTAATATTCGTAGGCGCCACCGTGGAAGGTATTCGTCCCGCGCTTGGTGACGACCTGCACCTGGCTGCCGGCGCCCCCGTTGAAGTCCGCAGTCTGGTTGGCGGTGTTGACTTTCACCTCCTCAATGCTGGTGACCGGGATGGGAATGACGGCCGAGGGCGCCTGGTTGTACCCTGAGCTATGGTAAGCACCCGCCCCGCCGGCCGTGTCGGCAGCAAAGCTGGGGATGTAGGTGTTATTGTCGCCGCTCATGTCATCGGTGGCGAACCCGCCGTCCACCTGGAAGGTGTTCTGGTCGCTGGCTGCACCGCCGACATTCCCGTTGATGTTCTGCCCGGGCTCCAGGATCGCCAGCGTCGAAGCATCGCGCGTGAGGTTGGGCAGGCTGATCATCGTGGTGCCGCTGATGGTGGTGCCGACCGTCGCGTTCAGGGTCTGCAACTCAGCGCCGGGCGAGGAGGTCACCGTCACGGTGGTCGAGATTTCGCCGACCTGCAGCACAGCGTTCACGTTCAGCTGCATGCCGACCCGCACCACCTGATTGGAGAAGATCACCGTCTTGAAGCCCTGCTTTTCCACCTTGATGTTATAAGTGCCCGGATCGACATAGGCGAAGACGTACTGCCCGCTGGCATTGGATTTGGTGGTGCGCGTGCTGCTGGTAGCGACGTTGATCAGCGTGATGGTCGCGTCGGGCACCGCCGCGCCCGAGCTGTCCGTTACCGTTCCCGACACGGTACCGCTCGCCGGCGACTGCGCATGCGCCAGCCGCCCGCTTACCACCCATAACGCCAGCAACACGCCCAACCAGCCAACACCAACCCTGCGCCACAAGCGAGACGCATTGCCTGAGGCATCACGTGCAACCATCGATCGCTCCTTCCTGGGGGATCGTCCAGCCATGGGAAAACGGGAAAAGGCGAGAAGACACGAAGGGAAATAGTGCAGTTACTGCCTGGCCTGAAGCCCACCCGTTGGCATCCCAGGCCTTCACTGACCCACCCTAGCGTAAAATGCGCGGGTATCCTACTGAGCTACACCTTCCCTGTCAAGACCCTAGATATACCAGCATTCAGCTCGTTTGGGTGCGCCCCCGGGCGAGACGGCAAACGACCATCTGTTAGGTAATGCCCGAGCGCAGCACGACCTGCATGGCGGCCAGGATCCCCGGCCAGGTTTCCGGCGCGGCGGCGAGCTGGCGCAGCACCGGGTCGTTGGGCTGGCGGCGGCGTGCTTCCTCGATCACGGCCCGCGCCAGGGCCAGCACCGAGGGCTCGGGCGGCTGCGTGTAGCCGGACTCGAGGATCACCTTGCAGGTATCGAGCAGCCCGGCAGCCTGATTGGACAGTTCGGCCATGGCTTCCTCCGCGGCGCATTCTACGCCGGTCGGGTGGCGGACGCAGTGCTGGAACCGGGGGTTCACAACTGCCGGTTTTGGCCTATGCTAGGGGGCGGCCGGGGCGGGACGGTCCGGCCGGGAGTGGGGGCGATGGCGGCGCGCAAACTGCTGCGCGGGTTGCAGGCGGAGTCGCTGAGCGATCAGGTCTACCGGCTGTTACGCGAGGGCATTGCCAACGGCGAGTTTCGGCCGGGCGAGCGGATTCTGGAGAAGGAGCTGGCGGCGCGCTGGGGCATCAGCCGCACGCCGGTGCGCGAGGCGCTGCTGCGGCTCGAGGCCGACGGCGTGGTGATCTGCAACAGCCGCCGCAGCTACAACGTGGCCGTGCTGACGGTGGCCGACGTGCGCGACATCTACCGCACGCTGGCCGTGCTCGAAGGAGCTGCGGCGGCCTGGGCGGCTCCCCAGATCGGACCCGCCGAGCTGGCCGCCCTCGAGCGCTTCAACCGCGCCATGCAGCGCGCGGCGCGCCGCGGCGATCTGCGCGAGTTCGGGCGCTGGAACCGCCGCTTCCACGACGTCTTCCTCGAGCGCGTCGGCAACCGCATCCTGCACCAGACCTGCGACCGCATCCGCGCCCTGCTCTACACCTTCCCGGTGCGCCCCGACTCGCTACGGCAGTGGCTGGAGAAGTCCGTGGCCGAGCACCGCGAGATCATTCGCCTGCTGCGCGGCGGCCAGGCCGACCGCGTCGGCCGCTACTTCCGCGACGTGCACTGGAGCTTTGAGCGCAACCGGCGCTTCATCCAGGATGCCTTTGACCGCCAGGGCGAGGCGGCCGTGCATCTCTGGTAGTGGCGCTAACCGCGGAGCAGATTCTTGATGCGCCGCGCCAGCTTCTCGATCTCCTCGGCGGTGCGGTAGAGCTCGAGCGAGAAGACCGCGGTGGTATCGGTCTTCTCGACCTCCTTGCGGAGCTGGTCGGCCAGCTCGTACAGGCGCAGCGTCTGCCGGCGGATTTCCTTCTGGTTCTCGCGCAGGATCAGCTTCGGGTCAATCTTCGGCCCGGGCGGCTCCTCGGGCGGGAACGGCGGGATCGGCTGCGACTGGGGTTGCTGGGCGGCGGCGCCGGTTGCCACGGCCAGCACGGCCGCCAGCCAGCGGAAAAAGCCGCGTCGGTTCATGATCCCTCCCCCGGCTGCGGCCCGACTCGACCGCAGCGTGGCCCCGTTCTATTCTATGCCGGATCGCTGCCACCGGCGCGGAGGATGCGGAAGGAGGAAGCATGGCCGAGGTGACCCATCAGCAGGCCCAGTTGCTGCTGCGGCTTTACGACCTGCGGCGCGAGCCGCGCCTGCGACAGGCGCGGCAGTGGTTCTTCCAGCATTTTCACTGCCGCACGCTCGCCGAGCGCGCCCAGCTCGGCGCCGAAGACGACGCGAGCCTGCGCATGGTGGTGAGTTACTGGGAGATGGTGGCGGCGCTGGTCAACCGCGGACTGATCGACGACGACCTGTTCTTTGAAACGACCAGCGAGTTCTGGCTGGTCTGGGAGCGGCTGAAGCCGCTGGCCGAGGAGATGCGGCAGGTCTACGGCAATCCGCTGCTGTGGGCGCATCTGCAGCGGCTGGCCGAGTGTTATGAGGCGTGGCTGGAGCGGCGCGCACCGGGCGCGGTGGAACGGCTGCGGGAGCTGCTGACGGCAGCCGAGCGCACGCGGCTGCTGGAGTCGCCGTGACGCTGGAGGAAGCGCTGGTGGCGGTCTGGCGGCAGGTGATGGCCGAGCAGGCCGACGAGGTCGAGCTCGCCGGGCGGCGCTATCCGGTGCGGCGGACGCCGCGGCTCGGGCTGCGCCAGGTGGACTTCGTCTTCGGTGAGCTGCGGCTGCGGGCGCTCGAGCAGAATCCGGCGACGCGGTCGCGCTGGGCCGCGCTGGCCCGCCGCGGCCACCGCGTCCTGCAGTTTCTCTCCAGCGGCCGCTATCTGGGGGTGGTCGTGGACGGGCGCGTCCATTTCTACGGCCGGCCACCCCGGAGCGAGGCGGACGTCACGCCATGAGCCTGCCGGAAGTCATCACCGGCGCCGATCCGCTGGGCTGGGCGCACCCGCTGGTGCGGCAGTGGTTCTACGGGCGTTTTGCCGCACCGACGCCGGCGCAGGCCGCGGCCTGGCCGGCCATTGCCGCCGGGCAGAGCGTGCTGGTGGTGGCGCCGACCGGTTCGGGCAAGACGCTGGCGGCGTTTCTGGCCGTCATTGACCGGCTGGTGCGGCAGGCGCTTTCGGGCCAGTGGGCCGAGGCGACGCGGATCGTCTACGTATCGCCGCTGCGCGCGCTCAGCAACGACATCGAGAAGAACCTGCGCGGGCCGCTCGGCGAGATCCTCGAGCTGGCCGGCGCGCAGGGCTACCTGCTGCCGCCGCTGCGCGTGGCCGTGCGCACCGGCGACACGCTGGCGGCCGACCGCCGGCGCATGCTCACGCGGCCGCCGCACATCCTGGTCACCACGCCCGAATCGCTCTACCTGCTGCTGACGGCCGAGGGGAGCCGGCGCGTGCTGCGCGCGACGGAGACCGTCATCGTGGATGAAATCCACGCCGTGGCCGACGACAAACGCGGCGCACATCTGGCACTGACGCTGGAGCGGCTGGAGGCGCTGGCGGGCCGGCCGCTGGTGCGCGTGGGCCTGTCGGCCACGCAGAAGCCGGTCGAGGAGCTGGCGGCGTTTCTGGTCGGCAGCGGCCGGCCGCGGCCGCTGGTGGTGGACACGGGCCACCGGCGCGCGATGGAGCTGGCCGTCGAGGTGCCCGCCAGCGAACTGGGTCCGGTGGCCTCGAACGAGCTCTGGGGCGAACTCTACGACCGGCTGGCCGCGCTGGCCCGGCAGCACCGCTCGACGCTGGTGTTCGTCAACACGCGCCGGCTGGCCGAACGCGTGGCGTTTCATCTGGGCGAACGGCTGGGGCCGGAGGCCGTGGCGGCGCATCACGGCAGCCTTTCGCGGCGGCTGCGGCTGGAGGCGGAGCGGCGGCTCAAGGCGGGGCAGGTGCGGGTGCTGGTGGCCACGGCGTCGCTCGAGCTGGGCATCGACATCGGCGCCGTGGACCTGGTCTGCCAGATCGGCTCGCCGCGGTCGCTGGCCGTGGCCCTGCAGCGCATCGGCCGGGCCGGGCACGGTCCGGGAGCGGTGGCACGCGGGCGGCTGTTCCCCACCACGCGCGACGAGCTGGTGGAATGCGCCGCGCTGGTGCGCGCGCTCGAGGCGGGCGAGCTCGACGCCATCCGCATGCCGGTGGCGCCGCTCGACGTGCTGGCGCAGCAGATCGTCGCCACCTGCGCGGCCGAGCCCTGGGAGGAGGACGCGCTGTTTGCGCTGGTCCGCCGCGCCTATCCCTACCGCGCGCTGGCGCGTCGCGACTTCGATGCCGTCGTGCGGATGCTGGCCGAAGGCGTTTCGGCCGCACGCGGGCGCTGGCGGGCGCTGCTGCACAGGGACGGCGTGCACCGGCGGCTGCGCGCGCGGCGCGGCGCACGGCTGGCGGCGCTGCTCCAGGCCGGCACGATCCCGGAAACCGCGCTCTACCCCGTCGTCGCGCTGCCCGACGGAGCCGTCGTGGGCACGGTGGACGAGGATTTTGCCGTCGAGAGCCTGGCCGGCGATGTGTTCCTGCTGGGCAACCGGAGCTGGCGCATCCGGCGGGTCGAGCGCGGGCGCGTGCTGGTGGAAGACGCCGCCGGGGCACCGCCGAGCGTGCCGTTCTGGCGGGGCGAGGCGCCGCCGCGCACGCCGGAGCTGTCGCGGGCGGTGGCAGCGCTGCGGCGCGAGGTCGCCCAACGCGTGCCGCCCGGCTGCCATCCGGTGGACTCGCCCGAGGCGCGCGCTGCCGTAGAGTGGCTGTGCCGCACCTGCGGGCTCGAGCCCGGGGGCGCCGCGCAACTGGTCGCCTACATCGTCGCCGGCCGCGATGCACTGGGCGCGGTGCCCGACGAGCACACGGTGGTGGCCGAGCGGTTCTTTGACGAAAGCGGCGGCATGCAGCTCGTGCTGCATGCGCCGTTCGGCGGACGCATCACCCGGGCCTGGGGCCTGGCGCTGCGCAAGCGCTTCTGCCGCAGCTTCAACTTCGAGCTACAGGCGGCGGCCACCGACAACGGCCTGGTGCTCTCGCTCGGCGAACAGCACAGCTTCCCGCTGGCCGACGTGTTCGCCTACCTGCGTCCGGAAACCGTCGGGCATCTGCTCGAGCAGGCTGTGCTGGCGACGCCGCTGGTGACCACGCGCTGGCGCTGGGTGGCCTCGCGGGCGCTGATGCTGCCGCGATTCCGCGGCGGCCGCCGCGTGCCGGTGCACCTGCAGCGGATGATGGCCGAGGACCTGATGGCCGCGGTGTTTCCCGGGGCGATTGCGTGCGCCGAAAATCTGCCCGCCGACATCCCCATTCCCGATCATCCGCTGGTGGCGGAAACGATGCGCGAGATTCTCACCGACGCGCTCGACCTCGAGGGCCTGCGGGAGCTGCTGGCGGCCCTGGCGCGCGGCGAGCTGCGCACGGTGGCCGTGGACACCACGGCGGCCTCGCCGTTCGCGCATGAAATCCTCAACGCCAACGCCTACGCGTTTCTCGACGACGCTCCGCTCGAGGAGCGGCGGGCGCGCGCGGTGGCGCTGCGGCGGGTGCTGCCGGAGGAGCAACTGGGGCCGTGGGCGCGGCTGGAGTCAGGCGCGATCGAGCGAGTCAGTGCCGGGGCGTGGCCCGAGGTGCGCGACGCCGACGAGCTGCACGATGCGCTGCTGAGCCTGGTCGCGCTGCCGCTGGCGCCGCCGGCGGGGCTGCGCAGACCGCTCGCAGAGCGGCTGGCGGACGCGCTGCGGCAGTGGGCTCCGCTGGCGGAGGACCTGGCGCGGCAGCAGCGCCTCTTCACGGTGGAGGCTGCCGGCGGCAGCTTCTGGGTGGCGGCCGAGCGGCTGGCCGTATTCGGCTGGCTGCATCCCGGGGCGAGCCTTCCCCCGGCGCCGGTCCCCGCGGAAGCACCCGCCAGCCGCGAGGAAGCCGCCGCGCAGAGCCTCGGGGGATGGCTGGCCGCCATCGGCCCGGCAACCGCCGCCGAACTCGGCTCGCTAGTGGGACTCGACCCTGCGATGACCGCGGCTGCGCTGGCGCGCCTGGAAGCCACCGGCCGCATCCTCCGCGGCCACTTCAGCGGCGCCGGCGAGGAATGGTGCGACCGCACGCTGCTGGCGCGGATTCACCGGCTCACGCTGGAGCATCTGCGGCAGGAGATTCAGCCCGTGACGCCGGCGGTGTTTTTGCGGTGGCTGCTGCGGTGGCAGCACCTGGCACCGGGAACGCAGCTCCGCGGCGAACGCGGGCTGCTCGAGGTGCTCGGGCAGCTTCAGGGCTTCGAGGCGCCGGCCAGCGCCTGGGAGCCGCAGATTCTGGCGCGGCGGCTGGGCGATTACCGGCCCGAGCTGCTGGACCGGCTGTGTCTGTCGGGCGCGGTGGGCTGGGCGCGGCTGTCGCGGCGGGAGCCGGCGGGGCTGCGGCGGGTGGTGCCGACCAGTGCTTCGCCGGTGGCGTTTTTCCTGCGCGCCGAGGCCGACTGGCTGGCGCTCGTCGAGCCGCCGGAGCTGCCGGCGGGAGCCAGCACTGCGGCGCGCGCCGTCTATGAGGTGCTGACCCGGCGGGGCGCATGTTTCTTCGCCGATCTGGTGCGCGCAACCGGGCTGCTCAAGGCGGAAGTGGAGACGGCGCTGTGGGAGCTGGTGGCTGCCGGCTGCGTCACCGCCGATGATTTTGACAATCTGCGCGCGCTGGCCGATCCGCGGCGGCGTGCCGGCCAGGGCCGCGCGCGCACGCAGCGGCCGCGGCACAGCACGGGCCGGTGGTCGCCGGTCCCGGCGGCCGAACCCGTCGAGCGCGACCGGGCTCTCGAGGCCGCCTGCCGCATGCTGCTGGCGCGCTACGGCGTGGTCTTCCGCGAACTGGCCGCGCGCGAGGGCATCCTGCCGCCGTGGCGGGAACTGCTGGCAGTGCTACGCCGGCTGGAAGCGCGGGGCGAGGTGCGCGGCGGGCGGTTCGTGGACGGCTTTCTCGGCGAGCAGTTTGCGCTGCCGGTGGCGGTGGAATCGCTGCGGGCCGAGGCGCGGCGGCCCGAGCGCGGGGAAACGGTGGTCGTGGCTGCCGCCGACCCGCTCAATCTGGTCGGCGTGCTGGTGCCGGGCGAACGTGTGCCGGCGCTGGCGGGTCGCAGCGTGACCTACCGCGACGGGGTGCCGGTCAACGCACCGGTCGCGGCCGCCGGGTAACCGGCAGGCGTTGCCGCGCCCCTGGCGGCTTGTCGCCCCCGGGGCGCAGTGCTAATCTGGCCACACCGAGGCGGGGATGAAAAACCGACTGGCGCTGGCGGCCCTGGCCGCTGTGCTCGGCACCACCGGCTGCGTCCGGGGCAATCAGGAGTTCCAGCTCGGCCGGCGCGCCGAGCTGCTGCAGGATTACGACACCGCCCTGGTCCACTACAAGAACGCCCTGCAGGCCGATCCCTCCAACGTCGAGTACAGGCTGCGCGTCGAGCGGATGCGCTTTGAGGCCGCGCAGGCCCACGTGGAGCAGGGGCAGAAGCTGCTGGCGGCGGGCAACCTCGAAGCGGCGCTCGGACAGTTTCAGCGGGCGCTGGCCATTGATCCGTCCAGCGCCATCGCCGACCAGTTGAGCCGGGAGACCGCAGCGCGCATTGCGGCCCGCGAACACCCGCCGCAGCCCCCGCCGCCGCCCGAGGAACTGCCGGCGGGGCCGCCGCGGCTGAAGCCGCTGTCGCGCGAGCGGATCAACCTGAAACTCACCAACGACGTCCGCATCGTCTACGAGACCGTCGCCCGGCTGGCGGGCCTGACCGTGCTCTTTGATCCCGACCTCACCAGCCGGCGCATCTCGGTCGAGCTGCCGAATGTGACGCTCGAAGAAGCGCTCGACGCGGTGGCGCTCGAGAGCAAGACCTTCTGGAAGCCGGTGACGCCGAACATCATCTTCGTCGCACCCGATCAGCCGCAGAAGCGGCGTGACTACGAAGACGAGCAGGTGCGCACCTTCTATCTGGCCAACACGCTGACGCCGCAGGACCTGACCGAGATCACCGGCGGTCTGCGCACGCTGCTGCAGTTGCGCAACATCCAGCAGATCAACCCGCTGCACGCCATCGTCATCCGCGACACGCCCGACAAGCTGGCCGTGGCGGAGAAGATTCTGCGCGATGTGGACAAGGCGCGGCCCGAAGTGGTCGTGCAGGTATCCGTGCTCGAAGTGGACCTGAACCGGCTGCGGCAGCTCGGCATCACACCGGGCACCAGCACCACGGTGACCTTCACGCCGCGCAGTGCGCTGCAACCCTCGAGCGGCGCCACCGGCACCACCTCGACCACCGGCGGCACTACGACCACCACCGGCACCCCGCAGATCACGCTGAACAACCTGCAACGGCTCTCGACGGCCGATTACAGCATCACGCTGCCCGGCGCGGCCGCCCAGGCTCTGCTCACCGACTCCACGACGAAGGTGGTGCAGAATCCCGAGGTGCGCATCACCGACGGCGAGACCGCCCGCGTGCGCATCGGCGAGCGCTTCCCGGTGGCGATGGCCGCCTATCAGGGCGGCGTGGGGGTGGGTGTGGGCGCTGCCGGCACCAGCATCATCAATCCGCTGCTCAACACCAGCTTCCAGTATCAGGACGTCGGCGTGAACCTGGACGTGACGCCGCGCGTGCATCCCGACGGCGAGGTCAGCCTGAAGCTGACCGTGGAAGTCTCCTCGGTGGCCACCTTCCAGAACATCGGTGGCATCAATCAGCCGGTCTTCAACACGCGCAAGATCGAGCACGAGATTCGCTTGCGCAACGGCGAGGTCAACGTGCTGGGCGGGCTGATCAAGCACTCGACGACGAAGAGCATCTCGGGCTTTCCCGGCCTGGCCCGGATTCCCTTCCTGCGCTACTTCTTCTCGGGCGAGCAGGTGCAGAGCGAGGACCAGGAGCTGCTGATCGTACTGACGCCGCGGATCGTGCGGATGCCGAGCATCACGCCGGAGAATCTGCGGCCGCTCTACACGGGCACGGAGACGAACATCGAGGTGCTGCCGCGCATCGAGCCCGGCGCAGGGCCGGCGACGGCGCTGGGCGGTGCCGCGGCGGAAGCCACCACGGCGGCGCAGGCCACGCCGGTACCACCGGCCAGCACCGGACCGCGGCTGCGCTTCGTGCCCGACTCCCTCTCGCTCCAGCCCGGCCAGACGGCCACACTGGCGCTCACGGTCGAGAACGTCACCGGGCTGGCGGCGGTGCCGCTGATCCTGCAGTACGACCCGGCGGTGATCGCCGTCGAGGACGTCCGCGACGGCGGCTTCCTCTCCGGCGGCACGCAGACGGTGGCGATCGTGCATCACGAAGACCCGCGGCGGGGCGAGGCGGTGGTGTCCATCCTGCGGCCGCCGAACACCGGCGGGGTCAACGGTAGCGGCACGCTGCTGGGGATCGTCATTCGCGGCGTGGCCCCGGGCACCGCCCGGCTGCGGATTGCGCAGGTGGATGCGCGCGACGCCCAGCAGAAGCCGCTGGCGCTCGGCACCGGCGAGGCCACCGTGCGCGTGGGACCGCAGCCATGAGGGCGCGTGCCCAGAGCGGCTTCACCCTGCTCGAGCTGGTCATCACCACGGCCATCCTGCTGATCCTCGCCGGCGTGGCCGTGCCGGTGGCGCGCGTCACCATCCAGCGGCAGAAGGAAGCCGAGCTGCGCCGCGCCCTGCGCGAGATGCGCGACGCCATCGATCGCTACAAAGACCTGGCCGACCGCAACCTGATCCAGGTGAGCGTGGAGACCGAAGGCTATCCGCCGGACCTCGAGACGCTGGTGCAGGGCGTGCCGCTGGCGGGTCGTCCCGACCAGCGGATCCGGTTCTTGCGCCGAATTCCGGTGGATCCGATGACGGGCGAGGCGCGCTGGGGGCTGCGCTGCGTGCAGGACGAGCCCGACAGCACGAACTGGTGCGGCAAGGACGTCTTCGATGTGTACTCGCTGTCGACCGGGACGGCTCTCGATGGGACTCGCTATGCCGACTGGTAACCGGCTGGCAGCACTGCGGGCGCGCTGGCTCGAGCAGCGGCAGAACGGCCGCCGGCTGGCGGCCGGCTTCACGCTGCTCGAGATGATGATCGTCATCACGATCATGCTCGTGCTGCTCTCGATTGCCGCCGGCCGCTACGAGCAGTCCGTGCTGCGGGCACGCGAGGCGGCGCTCAAGCAGGACCTGGCGGTGATGCGCCGTGCCATCGAGCAGTACACGCTGGACAAGCAGCAACCGCCGCAGTCGCTCGACGACCTGGTCACCGCCGGCTACCTGCGCGAGATTCCCGTCGATCCCATCACCCGCCGCAAGGACTGGCAGGTGGTGCAGGACAACTTCGTGCTGTCGCCCGAGCAGACCAGCTACGGGATCACCGACGTTCATTCCGCCTCGGATCAGATTTCCCCGTTTGAGAAAACGCCCTACAGTAGCTGGTAGGGCTTCGCGGATGCGCGCACACGAGGAGTCGTGGGAGCTGCCACCCTATCGCCCGCTGGGTGGTGCCGGCGGCGACGCCCACACGCTGCTCGCGGCAGTCTGGCCGCGTCCGGGAGGCCTGCCGCCGGCCGAGGATACGGTGATCGAGGTGGCGCCCGAAGCTCGCCTGCTCGTGCGCTGCCACTGGCAGCCGGAGCATCGGGCGCGGCCGGCGGTGGTACTCGTGCACGGTCTTGAAGGCTCGAGCGAGTCGGGCTACGTGCTGGGCACCGCCGCACTGGCCTGGCAGGCCGGCTTCAGCGTGGTGCGGATGAACCTGCGGGGCTGCGGCGACGGTTTTGCACTCAGCGTAACGCCCTACCATTCGGGTCTGAGCGGAGATGTGGCGGCGGTGGTGCAGGCGGTGGCGGCGCGGGCGGCAGCCGTCTACGTGGCCGGCTTTTCACTCGGCGCCAATCTGACGCTTAAAATGGCAGCCGAGGCGGGCACGGCCGCGCCGGAACGGCTGCGTGCGATCGCGGGCATCTCGCCCGCGCTCGATCTGGCTGCCTGCGTCCGGGCACTCGAGCGGCCCCGGAATCGTTTCTATCAGGCGTACTTCGTCGCCAGCCTGAAACGGTCGTTCCGCAGGCGACAGCGGCTGTTTCCCGACCGCTACCGCGGGTTCAGCGTGCACGGCGTGCGTACCGTGCGCGCCTTCGACGAACGCGTCACGGCACCGCTGTTCGGCTTCGCCGGTGCCGACGACTACTACCGCCGCGCCAGCGCACTGCCGCTGCTCGAGGGTCTGTCACGGCCGGCGCTGCTGGTAGCGGCTGCCGACGACCCTCTGGTGCCGGTGGACACGCTCGACCACGACGCGCTGCGACGGCATCCCCGGGTGCGGCTGGTGGTGACGCCGGCCGGGGGCCACTGCGCGTTTCTGGCGGCCGGCGGCAACGGCCACCGGTTCTGGGCCGAAGCCGCGGCGGTGGAGTTTTTCCGGCGGCAATGGGAGCAGGCGACAGGAGGATGAGGCTTCGTGGAGCTGATTGACTCGCACGCCCATCTCACCGATGCGCGTTTCGCGGAAGACCGCACGGCCGTGCTGGAACGGGCGCGGCAGGCGGGCGTGGTGGAGATGCTGACGGTGGGCAGCGGCGACGGCCCTGAAGGCGCCGAACGCGCCGTCGCGCTGGCGGCCCAGACGGCCGGGCTGTGGGCCAGCGTGGGCGTCCATCCGCACCAGGCCGCCCTGGCCACCGAAGAGGTGCTGGCGCGGCTCGAAGCGCTGGCCCGGCATCCGCGCGTGGTTGCCTGGGGCGAAATCGGCCTCGACTATCACTACCCGGACCCGCCGCCCGAGGTGCAGAAGCGAGCCTTCCTGCGCCAGCTCGAGCTGGCCCGCCAGCTGCGGCTGCCGATCATCATCCACTGCCGCGAGGCCTGGGACGACTGCCTGGCCATGCTGGAGGCTGCGTGGAAGCCTGCCGGGCTGGGCGGGGTGCTGCACTGCTTCAGCGGTACACGCGAGCAGGCGGCGCGCGGCCTCGAGATGGGCCTGCACATTTCCTTTGCCGCCAACCTGACCTATCCTTCGGCCGGCGCGCTGCGTGAGGTGGCCCGCTGGGTGCCGCTCGATGCCTTGCTGCTCGAGACCGACTCCCCCTACCTGCCGCCCCAGGGGCGCCGCGGACAGCGCAACGAGCCGGCCATGGTCGCCGAGGTAGCAAAGGCCGTGGCGAATGTGAGAGACTTAACGGCCGAGCTGGTGGCTGCGGCGACGGCGGAAAATTTTCGCCGTCTGTTTCAGCGTGACGGCGGAGGGCAACCATCGCAGTCCTGACCGCGCGGGAAATTTTCGAGCTGATCCGCGAGGACCTCGAAGGGGTCGAGCGGGAGCTCGGCGAGCAGACCCGGCAGGCCATCGAGCCGGTAGCGGAGGTCTCCGCCTATCTGCTGGCCGGCGGGGGCAAGCGGCTGCGGCCGGCGGTGCTGCTGCTGGCGGCGGGCGCCTGCGGCTACCGCGGCTGGGCAGCCATCCGGCTGGGCGCGGTGGTCGAGCTGATCCACACGGCCACGCTGCTCCACGACGACGTGATCGACGCCGCCGACCTCCGCCGCGGCCGTCCCTCGGCCAATGCCCGCTGGGGCAATCACCGCAGCGTGCTGGCCGGCGACTGGCTCTACATGCAGTCGTTCCAGCTCGCCCTGCGCGAACGCAACTTCCGCATCCTGGACGTGCTGATCGAGCTGACGCAGCACATGGTCGAGGGCGAGCTGCTGCAGTGGATGAACCTGGGCCGGCTGGAGCTGGCCGAAGAGCAGGCACTCGACCTGGCCTGGCGCAAGACGGCCTGCCTGTTCAGCGGCTGCGCGCGGCTGGGCGCCGTGCTGGCCGGGCGCGAGCCGGCCATCGAGCAGGCCCTGGCCGACTACGGCCGCTGTGCCGGGCTGGCGTTTCAACTGGTTGACGACCTGCTGGACTTCACCGCCTCGGCCGAAAAGCTGGGCAAGCCCGTGCTGAGCGATCTGCGCGAAGGACGGGTGACGCTGCCGCTCATCTACGCCCTGCGCGCCGCCGGACCGGCCGCGCGCGAGACGGTCGCCACCGTCCTCGCCGACGGCGGCTTCGCCCGCGTCCCCGCCGAGCGCATCGCCGCCCTGGTCCGCGAGACGGGCGCCCTCGAGCAGGTGCGGCGGCTCGCGCAGGACTTCGCCCGGCAGGCCAAAGCCGCGCTCGGCCCGCTGGCCGACTCCGACTACCGCCGCGCGCTGCTGACCATTCCCGATTTCATCCTCGAGCGGGAGAGCTAGAGGAGGCCGTCATGGAGGGCAGCCGCGGCCCGGCCGGCCGCTTCGGCCTCCGCCTGATCTATCACGACGACTACGACCTGCATCTCGGCGCGCACATCTTCCCCTCGCAGAAATACCGCCTGGTGCGCCAGGCGCTGCTCGATGCGGGTCTGGCGGCCGAAGAGGATTTTCTGGCTCCCGAGCCGGCTTCCGACGAAGACGTCCTGCGGGTGCACACGCGCGAATATGTGCGGAAACTCAAAACCGGCCGACTGAGCCCGCTCGAGTTGCTGCGGCTGGAGATTCCCTACTCGCCCGAGCTGGTGCGCGCGGTCTGGCTGGCGGCCGGCGGCTCCATCCTGGCCGGACGCTGCGCGCTGCGGGACGGGCTGGCGGCCAACATCGGCGGCGGCTTCCACCACGCCTTCCCCGATCACGGCGAGGGTTTCTGCGTGCTGCACGACGTGGCCATCGCCATCCGGCGGCTGCAGGCCGACGGAGCGATCGAAACTGCCATGGTCGTCGACACCGACGTGCACCAGGGCAACGGCACGGCGGCCATTTTTGCGGGCGACGGGACCGTCTTTACGTTTTCCATCCATCAGGAGAACAACTACCCCTACCCGAAGCCGCCCTCCAGTCTGGACATTGGACTGCCCGATGGCACCGGCGACGCCGACTATCTGGAGGCGCTCGAAGGCGGTCTGCGGCGCGCACTCGCATCGTTCCACCCCGACCTGATTTTCTACGTAGCCGGCGCCGATCCCTACCGCGAAGACCAGCTCGGCGGGCTGGCGCTGACGATGGAGGGCCTGCGGGAGCGCGACCGGCTGGTGTACCGGTACGCGCGGGAGCGCGGCATTCCGGTGGCGATCACGCTGGCCGGTGGCTACGCCCGGCGCGTCGAGGACACCGTGCGCATCCACGTGCAGACGCTCCAGACGGCCGCAGACTTCGCCCGCAGCGCGGCTGCCACGGCCTCCGGGCCGGGATCGGCCGAACGGCCGTCTGGTGCTTCAGCCGACTTCACCTCAGGAGAACGCCCATGAACCGCATGCTGGCAGCGTTACTGGCCGTGCTGGGCCTGCCGGTGCTGGTAGCCGCCCAGCAACCGGCCACGCGCGAAATGAACGATCTGAACTGGATGGAGTTCCGCGAGCTGGTGCCGGCGCGCATCCGCACGGTGATCCTCACGGTGGGAACGCTCGAGCCGCACGGCGTGATCAACAACGGTGCCGACAACACGGCGCCGGTGGCCCTGGCGCGCGAGCTGGCGCCGAAAATCAACGCGCTGATCGCCCCGCACATCCCCTACGGCGTGACCGGCTCGATGGCCGCCTACCCGGGCGCCTTCGAGATTCCGCCCCAGGCGTTCCGCGCCTATGTGCGCGCGGTGCTCGAAGGGCTGGCGCGGAATCGATTCCGCAACATCATCATCCTCAACGGCCACGGGGGCCAGCAGACCAGCATTCTGGAGCAGGAAGCGGCGGCGGTGGCCGCCGAGCGCGGCGTCAACACGCTGGTGGTGAACTGGTGGGCGGTGGCCGCCGATGCCTCGCGGGCGGTCTTCGGCCAGGACGGCGGGCATGCCGGCATCAACGAAACCGCCTTCATCCAGGCCATCAACCCGCATCTGGTGCACCGCGAACTCTACCGCGGGCCGGAGATGGCCACGCCGGTGCCCGCACCGGGCACCTGGGCCGCCTGGCCCTTCCCTTCTTCCATCACGCTCTACACCCCCGGGCAGGGCTGGCCGACGGATTTTGATCAGAAGAAGGCCGAGGAATACTACCGGCAGGTGGTCGAGCGCGTGACGGCGCTGGTCACCGACACGCTGCACAAGTGGGAGCTGGCCGGCTTCGAGTAACGCGCTTCAGGGAGCCGGGCCGAGGCGGCGCAGATTGATGTCGCCGACGCCGGTATCAATCTCGATGCGGGCGCCGCCCGATCCCAGCCGCCCGCGCAGGCGGTGGTGGCCGCGTTCTTCTTCGGCCAGCGGGAGCTGGGAGGAGATATCGCCGGCATGCGTGGTGGCGCGCAGCGTGCCGTTCGCCGTGGGAGGCAGCTCGAGCAGCACATCGCCGGCGCCGGTATGGATTTCCCAGTAGGCCCCCTCGCCGGGCGCTCCGATGACGGTGACGTCGCCGGCTCCGGTCGTCACACGCACATCCCCTGCCGGCCTCTCCAGACGGATATCGCCGCGGCCGGTGCGGATGCTGACGTTGCCCCGGGCGTCCGCCACCGTGACGTCGCCCGTGCCGGTGGTGGCTCGCAGCGATCCCCCGATGCGATCCAGCCGGACGTCACCGGCGCCGGTCCGCAGTTCAATTCTCCCGCCGAGGTCGCGTGCGTGGACGTCGCCTGATCCGGTCGTGAGCTCGGCGTCGCCCGCGATGCCGCTCAGCTCGATATCACCCGAGCCGGTGGTGGCCCGCACCGGTCCCGCCACGTTCTCCACCTGCACGGTGCCGCTGCCGGTCCGCACCCGCAGTTCGGTCTGAGGCGGCGCTTCGATGCGGTAGCTCACCCGCAGACCCGGCAGACTGACCGGCAGCGGGGGCTGAAGATGGCCGATGCGAACCAGATTGCCCTGCTGCTCGATCGGCGGATGGTCTTCCAGTTCGCGCGCCAGCCGCGTGGCGTCCTGCCAGAACACCGGTCGCAGGGTGAAATCAGCGGCGACGTGGACGCGGCCCGGCGCTCCGGCATGCACCTCGACGCTGCCGGCCGGAACGGCGACGTCGAGTACGGCCGTCTCGCCCACCTCGAGCGTGCGGTCGAAGTGGCCTTCGGCGGAACTCAACGCGCAGCCCGTGGCACCGGCGGACAACACGAGCAGTGCTGCGGCAGGTAGATAGCGGCGCATGGCCCTGCGGCTCCAGAAACGATAACGCAGCCGCGGGGCTGGAAGTTCCCGCAGTGGGGTCATGCGCCGCGCACGCTCAGCAGCCGGTTGAGCGAGCCCTGGCGATAACCTTCGAGGTCGAGCGTCACCCAGAGGTAGCCGAGCGGTTTGAGGGCAGCGACCATGCGGGCCACCATGGCCGCATCGAGCGCGCGGGGCAGCTCCTCGGCAGCGATCTCGATCCGGGCGAGCTGGCCGTGGTCGCGCAGGCGGAACTGGCGGAAGCCCAGCGCGCGCAGCGCCGCCTCGCCACGCTCGATGCGTGCCAGCACCTCGGGCGTCACCGGCAGGCCGTAGGCCACGCGCGAGGCCAGGCAGGCCGAAGCCGGGCGGTCCCAGGTAGGCAGGCCCGCCTGCCGCGACAGCCACCGGATTTCCACCTTGTGCAGCCCCACCTCGAGCAGCGGCGCCAGCACGCCGTGCTCGGCCGCAGCCCGATGCCCGGGGCGGAAGTCGCCGGTGTCGTCGGCATTGATGCCGTAGGCCAGCGCGGCAAAGCCACGTGCGGCGGCCAGCCGCTCCATGCAGGCGAACAGCTCGGTTTTGCAGTGGTAGCAGCGGTCGCCGCGATTGGCCACATAGGCAGGATTGGTCAGCTCGCGGGTTTCGATGAATTCGTGGGGCAGGCCGAGCGCGGCCACCAGTTGCTCGACCTGCTCGCGATCGTAGGCAGAGAAGCTGGCCGAGAGCGCCGTCACGGCCAGCATGCGCGCGCCCAGGGCCCGGTGGGCGGCCCAGGCCAGATAGGCCGAATCGGCGCCGCCCGAAAGCGCCACCAGAAGCGACTCCAGCCGCCCCAGGCGCTCGAGCAGCCGCTGCTGTTTCTCGAGAGCCAGCTGCTCCAGTATGGCCTGTGCCTCGCCCATGGCGTTCACCGGCAGTATACCGCGGCACATTCACTCGAAATCGAGCAGCACGTCCACGGTGCCCTGCCGGGGATGGCGGTCGAGCAGGTGGCCGATGCGCTCGAAGTGCACCGGCAGGTCGGCCAGAGCGCGGCGGGCAATCTCGTCGAGGAAGGCGCGGTAGTAGTCCAGATCGAAGACCTGGCCGGGATGCAGCAGCCAGGCCTGCCGCACCCGTTTTTCCGCCTCGGGCGACAGGCCGGAGATCACCAGCCGGCCCATGCGATACTGCCCGCCTTCGGTGATGGCGACGCGGTAGCGGACACAGGCGTGCGCGTCGTCGTAGGCAGGCTGCGGATCGAGCTGTACGTCGAGATAGCCGCTGGCGCCGTAGCGCTGCCGGATGCGCTCCCAGCCTCCGGCCAGCGCCACGCCGTCGGCCACCTGCCCTTCGCGCAGGCCGAGCAGCCGGTCCAGCTCATCGCCCCGGAGCACGCTGTTGCCGCTCCAGCTCGCCCCGCACCAGTGGTAGATTGGCCCCGGCGTCACCGGCACCTGCACGACCAGGCCCGGCTGCGGCTGGTTGGGGTTGCCCTCGACGCGGGCCACCGGCGTTCCCAGCTCCACGCGCAGATAGCCGTGGCTCAGGTAGACCGGGCGCACCTGCTCGATCAGAAACACCTGGGTGGCGTAGCGAGAGAAGGGCTTGCCGATCAGGTCGCGCAGGCGTTCGGCGATGTGCGGATCGCTGTTCGCCAGCGGATCGGAGAATTCCACGCGCACCACCGGCGGCACCGGCCCGACGACGCGGTAGAGCTGCTCGACGCCGTTGCCCTCGGGCCGCGCCAGCAGGCGGTGCTCGACGCGGGCCTGTACGCCGCGCTCGGCCAGCAGCTTCTCGAGCTCGGCGCCAATGGCCTCGACGTAGCTGCCCGCCTCGGGTGCGGTGCCATCGAACAGGCCGAGACGCTGCTGGAGGGCCTGCCGCAGCTCGTCGTCGGTGAACCAGGGGAAATTGTCGAAGACGACGGGAACCGTGGCGGCATCCTCGAGCTGGAACTCGACACGGACACCGTCGGGACCGGTGGCGAAGCGGTAGCGGACGCTGCTGAAGAGGCCGGTGGCCGCCAGACGATCGGCGGCAGTTTGCAGGTCGTCGCGCGTGACCGGACGTCCCGGGGCCAGCCCGCTGGCGGCCTGGAGCTGTTCGGCGGTGAAGCGGTGCGAGCCGGCAAACGAGACCGCCGCCAGAGGCGCTGCCGGCGGAGCCTGCGCGGCAGCGGCCTGCAGCACGCACACCAGCAGACACAGAGCGGCCCTGCTCACCGCGGCCATTCTACCGCCCGGCTACTCGACCGTCACCGACTTGGCCAGGTTGCGCGGCTGGTCCACGTCGCAGCCGCGCCGCACCGCGATGTGATAGGCGAGCAGTTGCAGCGGCAGCACCTCGAGCACGGGGGCGAACAGATCGGGCACGGCGGGAATTTCCACCAGAAAATCGGCAGCCTCCCGCACCTGCCGGTCGCCCTCGGTCACCACGCCGACGACGATGCCGTCGCGCGCCTTCACTTCCTTGATGTTGGCCAGGCTTTTCTCGTAGCGGGTGACGGCGGCCGGGCTGGCGGGATCGTGCGGTGCCAGCACGACCACGGGCAGGTTTTCGTCAATCAGCGCATTGGGGCCGTGCTTCATCTCGCCCGCCGGATAGCCCTCGGCGTGGATGTAGGAGATCTCCTTCAGCTTGAGCGCACCCTCGAGTGCGATCGGGTAGTGGATGCCGCGACCGAGGTAGAGAAAATTGGCGTAGCGGAACAGGTGGCGCGCCAGTTCCTCGAGTTCCTCCTCGCGCTGCAGCACCGCTTCCATCCGCTGCGGCAGCCGCACCAGCGTTTCCAGCAACGGCCGCGACTGCTCGGGCGAGCGCAGCCCCCGCACCTGCGCCAGATAGAGGCCGAGCAGGTAGAGGGCGGCCAGCTGCGCGGTGAAGGCCTTGGTCGAGGCGACGCCGATTTCCGGGCCCGCGTGGGTGTAGAGCGTGCCGTGGGCCTCGCGGGTGAGCATCGAGCCGACCACGTTGCAGATGGCCAGCGTGCGCGCCCCCTTCTGCTGCGCCTCCCGCTGCGCCGCCAGCGTGTCGGCCGTCTCGCCGGACTGGCTGATCAGCACCACCAGCGTGCGATCGTCCAGGATCGGGTCGCGGTAGCGGAACTCGCTGCCGTAATCCACCTCGACGGGCACGCGCGCCAGCTCTTCGATGATGAACTTGCCCGCCAGTCCGGCGTGCCAGCTCGTGCCGCAGCCCACGATGCGGATGGCGGTGAGCCGGCGGAAGAACTCCTCCTCGATGCCCACCTCGTCGAGGAACACGCGGCCGGTCTCGAGCGAGACGCGGCCGAGCAGCGTATCGCGCACCGCACGCGGCTGCTCGAAGATTTCCTTCTGCATGAAGTGGCGGAAGCCGCCCTTTTCGGCCAGGATCGGATCCCAGGGGATGTGCTCGAGCGGGCGCTCGATGGGCTGCCCCTGAAAGTCGAGCAGGCGGACGCCGGCGGGAGTGAGCACGGCGATGTCGCCGTCGGAGAGGAAGCAGACCTCGCGAGTGTGCGGCAGCAGCGCGGGAACGTCGCTGGCGACGAAGTATTCGCCCTCGCCCAGGCCGATGACCGCCGGCGGACCCTGTCGCGCCACGACGATCTTTTCCGGATCCCGCGCGCTGATCAGCGCCAGTGCATAGACACCCGACAGCCGCCGCACCGCCTCGAGCACCGCCTGCTCGAGCGGCCGGCCCGGCGCGCTGTAGTGCTCCACCAGGTGCGCGATGACCTCGGTGTCGGTCTCGGTCTGGAAACGATGGCCGGCGGCGGCCAGCTCGTGCTTGAGCGCCAGATAGTTCTCGATGATGCCGTTGTGGACGACGACGACCGTGCCGGTGCAGTCGCGGTGCGGGTGGGCGTTTTCCTCGGTGGGACGGCCGTGCGTGGCCCAGCGCGTGTGGCCGATGCCGTAGTCGCCGTCGAGCGGCGCCAGGCGAATCGTTTCCTCGAGATTGCGCAGCCGGCCCGAAGCGCGCCGAATCTCCAGATGGCCGTTGCGGCTGACGACGGCGATGCCGGCCGAATCATAGCCGCGATACTCCAGCCGGCGCAGGCCGTCGAGCAGCACCGGTACCACGCGGCGGGGGCCGATATAGCCGACGATTCCACACATGGCCGTGGCCTCTCAGTCCAGCAGCTCGATCCGGTAGTCCTCGATCACCGGATTGGCCAGCAGCCGCCGGGCCATTTCCTCCACCTGGCGGGTGGCTTCGTCGCGGGTCACTCCGTCGAGCTCGACGACGAAGAGTTTGCCCTGACGCACGCTGCGCACCGCGTCGAAGCCCAGCGAACGCAAAGCGCGCTCGACCGCCTGGCCCTGCGGATCGAGCACCGTCGCCCGGGGCAGCACCCACACGTGTGCTTTCATGACCCTCCCGCTGCGCTGCCGGATGAAGCGATTATAGCCCAACCAGACCGACCGAGTTCGCTGCCGCAGCCAGCCGGTCACAGCAGGCGCGGCGAACGGCTTCGGGCAAAAAGGCGGCCTCGAAGCTCATTTCGGCCAGCCGGACCAGCGCAGCGGGCGGCAGCCCCAGCCGCGCTGCGTTGAGGTATTCGTTGACGAGGTCGGTGCCGAACATCGCCGGATCGTCGCTGCCCAGCGCCAGCCGGAGGCCGGCTCGATAGAACTGCGGTAGCGGATGCGCAGCGAGATCGGCAGCCCGGCCGAGCTGCCGGGCCAGCGCGCCGGTGCGCAGATTGCTCGTAGGACAGACCTCGAGGGGAACACCCGCATCGGCCAGTTGCCGGGCCAGCGCCGGATCGTGCAGCACGGCCAGACCGTGGCCGATGCGTTCGGCGCCGAGCCACTCGACGGCCTGCCGCACGCTTTCGGGACCGCCGATTTCGCCCGCATGCAGCACCACGTGCAGCCCACCGGCACGCGCCAGCTCGCAGGCCGGCGCCAGCTCCTCGGCCGGCAGGCCGAGCTCGTCGCCCCCGACGCCAAAGGCGACCACGCCGGCGGCGCGCAACGCAACCGCACGCCGCGCCACCTCGACGGCCGCTGCGGCGCCAAACTGACGCACCGCATCCAGGATCCACTGCACGTGCAGCCCCTGGCGGGCCGCCTCGGCGGCTGCTTCCGCCAGCGCGGCCATGATGCCCTCGAGGTCCTGGTTGCGCCGCAGCAGCACGCCTGCGGAAACCGTGATTTCGGCGTAGACCACACCCTGCGCCCGGAGCCGGACGAAGAGGTCCTCGGCAATCTGCCGGTATTCCTCGGGGCCGCGCAGCAGGGTGGTCAGCCAGCGGTAGGCATCGAGGAAGCCGGCAAAGTCGGTGGTGGCGTAGCGGCGGGCGACTTCCTCGGGCGTGACCGAAAGCCCCTGACGTGCTGCCAGCTCAGCCGCCGTCTCGGGCGTGACGGAGCCTTCCAGATGAAGATGCAGCTCGGCCTTGGGCAGCGCGATCACCGCCGCGCGCAGCGCCTCCTGTGGTTGCGTCGCGACGTTCACGGCCGCCTCAACCCCTCTCGCGCCCGGCCGCCACCGGCTGGCTGCGCTCGAGCCGGCTGTGGTGGCGCCCGTAGGTGAAATAGATGACCAGGCCGATGATCAGCCAGACGAAAAACCGCACCCAGTTCTCCACCGTCAGGCTCGCCATCAGCACCAGGCAGCACGCCACCGAGGCCAGCGGAATCCAGGGCGAGAGCGGGACGCGAAAGGCGCGTGGGCGCTCGGGCTGCGTGCGCCGCAGAATCAGCACGGCCAGCGAGACCAGGATGAAGGCAAACAGCGTGCCGATGTTGGAGAGATCGGCCAGCGTGCCGATGTCGAAGATGCCCGAGGGAATCGCCACGACCACGCCGGCGACCCAGGTGGCGATGTCGGGCGTACGGAAGCGTGGATGCACGCGGGCGAAGGCGGCGGGCAGCAGGCCGTCGCGGGCCATGGCGAACCAGACCCGCGCCTGGCCGAGCTGGAACACCAGGATCGAAGACACCATGCCCATCAGCGCGCCCAGCGTCACCCACCTCTCGACACTCCGCAGGCCGATGGCCTCGAGTGCCGTGGCGACCGGCGCGGCGTTCCGCAGCCGGTACCAGGGCTGAATCCCGGTGAGCACCAGCGCCACCGAGACGTAGAGCACGGCGCATACCGCAAGTGAAAACAAAATGCCCAGCGGCAGGTCGCGGCGGGGATTGCGGCATTCCTCGGCCGCAGTGGAAACCGAATCGAAGCCAATATAGGTGAAGAAGACGATGGCGCCGCCGGTCAGGACGCCCTGCCAGCCGTTGGGCATCCAGGGATGCCAGTTGGCGGGCTCGATGTGCTTCCAGCCGGCGGCGACGAAAATCGCAATCGCGGCAATCTTCACCGCCACCATCAGATTGTTGGCCTCGGCCGATTCGCGGATGCCGATGACCAGCAACACCGTCAGCAGCATGACCAGCACGAAGCCGGGCAGGTTGAAGTGGGGCGCCCAGCCGGTGGCGGGAGAATAGGCAGGTGTGCTCAGGGCCGTCGGCAGATGCAGGCCGAAGCCGGCCAGCAGGCTGTCCACATAGGCGGAGAAGCCCACGGCCACGGCCATGTTGGAGACGGCATACTCGAGGATCAGGTCCCAGCCGATGATCCAGGCCACCAGCTCGCCCAGGGTGGCGTAGGTGTAGGTGTAGGCGCTGCCGGCAATCGGAATCATCGAGGCCAGCTCGGCATAGCAGAGTCCGGCCAGCCCGCAGGCGAAGGCGACCAGCAGGAACGAGAGGGCAATCGCCGGGCCGGCTCCCGGACGGCCGGCCACACCGACGGCATGGTGGCCGTGCAGCAGCACATCGAGCAGCGGCGCCTTGAGCAGCGACGGGTAGCGCACCACTTCGCCCGCCGCCGCCGTGCCGGTCAGGATGAAGATGCCGCTGCCGATGATGGCGCCGATGCCCAGGGCGGTCAGGCTGAGCAGGCCGAGCGTCTTCTTCAGGCGGCGTTCGGGCTGCTCGGCTTCCTCGAGCAGGAGGTCAATGGATTTGGTGCGGAACAGCGCCGAGGTCAAGGCTCATCCCGTCGGCGGGAATGTGCTGCCATCGCCGTCTCCCGGTTGCAACAGACGCCCCACTCTACCCTGCGGCAGCGCCGGCGGGCAACTGCGCCGCGGCGGCTTCAGGCAGGCTGCAGGCCGGCGTAGCGCTCGATCAGTTTGCGGACACCGTGGCCGGCGAAGCTGACGGTGATCTTGCGATCCTCGCCATCGTCTTCGATGTTCAGGATGGTGCCGATGCCGAGCGTCGGATGGCGCACACGCGCGCCGACGGCAAGCCGGGTGGCCGGCCGCCGCCGCGCCGGCTGCACCTGGGCGAACTCTTCGGCGGCCCCCGGCCGGGCGTCGCGCAGCAGCCAGGCGCCGGCGAATCCTTCGGTTTCCCGCACGACCGGCTCGAGCAGCCCGGAGGGAATCTCGGCCAGAAAGCGCGAGGGGCTGGTGGCGGCGAAGCTGCCCGACTCGAACGATCGCCGGCGCGCGGCCAGCGTGAGCGTCAGCGTGCGGCGGGCCCGCGTCATGCCGACGTAGAACAGCCGTCGCTCCTCCTCGAGCCCGACCGGATCGCGGGCCGAGCGCGCGTGTGGCAGCAGCCCTTCCTCGAGGCCCACGATGAAGACATGATCGAATTCCAGCCCCTTGGCGCTGTGCAGCGTCATCAGCGTGACTGGGATGGAGGGATCGAAGGCGTCGGCCTCGCTGACCAGCGAGATGCGGTCGAGGAACGTCTCCAGCGGCTCTCCCTGCCGCTCGAGATCCTCCAGCGCGGCCAGCAGCTCACGCACGTTGCCGGCCCGATCTTCATCGGCAGGCTGGCTGGCGGAGCGTTGCTCGAGCCAGTCGAGGTAGCCGGTGCGATCGAGCACCTGACGGAGCAGCGCGGCCGGGCCGCAGGTGCCGGCAGCGGCACGCAGCTCCTCGACAAGCCGGCGGAACCGCTCGAGGGCGGCCGCCCCACGGCCGCCGGCTTCAGCCAACACCGCCCACAGCGGCGCCCGGCGTTCGGCCGCCAGCCGGCGCAGCCGTTCCAGCGTGGCCTCGCCAAGGCCCCGTGGCGGAACGTTCAGCACCCGCTCGAGTGCCGCATCGTCCTCCGGATGCAGCACCAGGCGCAGATAGGCCACCAGGTCCTTGACCTCGGCGCGGCGGTAGAAGCTGAATCCGCCGAGCACCCGGTACCGCAACCGCAGCCGCTGGCAGTGTTCCTCGAAAGGACGCGACTGAAAGGCGGTGCGATAGAGCACAGCCAGCCGCGCATCGGGTTCGGCGGCCAGCAGCCGCGCCAGCTCGCCCACCACCCAGCCGGCCTCTTCCTGCGGGTCGGCCCCGCGATAGAGCCGCAGCCGCGGCCCGCCGGGACGCACCGCGCGCAGGTGCTTGCCCAGCCGGTTGCTGTTGTGCGCCACGACGGCTCCGGCGGCATCCAGAATGGTCTGCGGGGAGCGGTAGTTGCGCTCGAGGCGAATCAGGCGTGCCCGCGGGAAATCGCGCTGGAAGCGCAGGAACAGCTCGGGGTCGGCCCCACGCCAGCGGTAGATGGACTGATCTTCATCGCCCACCACGCAGACGTTCTCCTGCGGGCCTGCCAGGTAGAGGACCAGCTCGCGCTGGGCGGGGTTGATGTCCTGGTATTCGTCCACCAGCAGGTAGCGGAAGCGGTCGTTCCAGCGCCGGCGCACCGGGGCGTCGCCCAGCAGCGCGACGGCCCGCAGCAGCAGGTCGTCGAAGTCCAGCGCCCCGGCCTGCGCCAGCAGCCGCTGGTAGACGGGAAAGATGCGGGCGGCGACGCGCGTGAGCTCGTCGGTGGCCGTCTCCGCCAGTTCCTCGAGCGACTGGCCGGAATTTTTGGCGCGGCTGATGATTTCGCGCAGCTCCCGCACGGGCCAGCGCCCCTCGCTCTGCCCGGTTTCCTCGAGCGCCCGGCGGAGCAGCCGCGCCTGGTCTTCTTCATCGTAGATGGCGAACGTGCGCGCCAGCCCGATGCGCGGCCCGTCCTGGCGCAGCAGCCAGGCGGCGAAGGCGTGGAAGGTGCCGACCCAGGGCCCGGCGGCACGCGGCCCGAGCAGTGCGGTCACGCGCTGCTGCATTTCGTCGGCAGCTTTGTTGGTGAAGGTGATGGCCAGCACCGCGTTCGGGGGCACGCCGCGCGCCAGCAAATAGGCGATGCGGTAGGTGATGACGCGCGTCTTGCCGGTGCCCGCGCCGGCCAGCACCAGCACGGGGCCTTCGGTGGCCTCGACGGCCTCGCGCTGCTCGGGGTTGAGATCGTCCAGCAGGCCCATCGTCGCGATTGTAGCCGAGCGCGGCAGCCGGCACTACGGAGCGGTCGAGGCCAGCGCCGGCGCCAGGGCGATCTCGAAGAACATCACCGGCTGCGTGCTGCCGACCCACTGCAGCCGGGTCAGCTCGAGCGACGCCTGGCGCAGCACGGCGGGCTGCGTCCCTGCGGCGAAGAAGACCCAGCCGCTGGCGGTACGGCCCGGCGGAATGGGCGCCCGCGGAAACGCCATTTTCTCCAGTCTGCGGGCAAGCTGCGCCTGTCCGCGATTGCCGCGGCCGGGCAGGGGCACCGGCAGACGTGGGCGGGGCACGCCGGGCTCGGGCGGCTGCGGATGGAGCACCATCTGGGCCACCTGATCGGGTGCGAGCGGCTCGAGCCGGTGGCGGCGGCCGTCGCGCTCGATCACCAGGAACACGCCGGCCGGGTCCACCTCGAGCGGGGCAGCGCCGCGATTGCGCACGAAGAGTTCCACCGGCAGAACACCGGCGCGGTCGGCCCGATCGCCCAGCACTTTGTGCAGCTCCTCCCGCTCGACCACGGGCCGGCAGGCCACCAGGATGCCCTGGTGTTCGTCGCGGGCCGGCAGCGTGGCGGGATCCGGTGGCGGTGCCTGCAGGACGAGCAGCAGCGGCAGTGCCACCAGCAGTGCGTTCGGTCTGGCTGTGCCGTGCACGGCAGGCATCACTATAATAGCCGCTTTGTCTGTGTGCGGCTGCGGGCCGGGCCAATCGTGTACGCACTCTACAGCTTTGTCCTCCGCGCCTGTCTGCTCGGGCTTCTGCCCTACGCGGCGCTGCAGGTGGTGCGCGGGCAGCGCAGCGCCGGGGCACTCTGGCAGCGGCTCCGTCCCGGGGTGCCGCCGGTGGCTCCGGGAGGGCTGTGGGTGCATGCCGTTTCGGTGGGCGAAGCGGTAGCGGCGGTGCCGCTGGCCGAGCGACTGCGCGCACGCTTCCCCGGCCGCACGCTGGTGGTCTCGACGACGACCGAAACCGGCCAGCAGGTGGCGCGGCAGCGCCTGCAGGCCGATGCATTTCTCTACTTTCCACTCGATCTGCCCGGCGCGGTCCGGCACGCGCTCCTCCAAATTCGCCCGGCGGTCGTGGTGATGATGGAGACGGAGATCTGGCCGAATTTCCTGCGCGCCGCGCGGGAGCAGGGTGTACCGGTGATTTTTGCCAGCGCGCGGATTTCGCCGCGGTCGTTTCGCCGCTATCGCTGGCTGGGGCGCTGGACGGCACAGGTTCTGGGCGGGGCGCGCTGGCTGCTGGCGCAGACCGAAGAGGACGCAGCGCGCCTGCGCGCACTCGGGGCGCCGGCCGAGCGGGTGCGGGTGGTGGGCAATTTGAAGTTCGATGTGCCGCCGCCGGCGGCGCTGCCCGTCGTGGAGTGGCTCGAGGCGGCGCTGGCGGGCCGGCGGCCGGTTCTGGTGGCCGGCAGCGTGGTGGCCGGTGAAGAGCCGGCGGTGCTCGAAGCCTTCGCGCAGGTGCGTGCCCGCCATCAGGAGGCGCTGCTGCTGCTGGCGCCGCGGCGCCCGGAACGGTTTGAAGAAGCCGCGCGCCTGGCTGCCGAACGGGGCTGGCGGGTCGAGCGGCGCAGCCAGCTCTCTTCGCCGCAGCAGGTGGCCGCGGCCGACGTACTCGTCCTCGACAGTCTGGGCGAGCTGGCCGCGCTGTACCGGCTGGCCGACGTGGTCTTCGTCGGCGGCTCGCTGGTCGCTGCCGGCGGCCACAACCTGCTCGAGCCGGCGCAGTGGGCACGCGTGCCGGTGTTCGGCCCGTACGTGACGAATTTCGCCGCCATGGCCCGCGCCTTTCTCGACGCCGGAGCCGCCCTGCAGGTAGCGGATGCGGCCGGGCTGGCGCAGGCCTGGCTGGAGCTGCTCGCCGATCCGGAGCGGCGCCAGCGCATGGGCGAGCGAGCCGCAGCCGTGGTCGCTGCCCATCGTGGCGCCACCGAACGCGTGGTGGACTACATCGCAGCCACACTCGAGGAGGCAGGCTCGTGACGGTACAGCGCAGGGTTCGTCGGCTGCTGCTCCCGCTGGCCTGGATCTACGGCGCAGCGGTGCGCGTGCGCGCCTGGCTGTACCGTGTCGGCTGGCGCCGGCAGCGCCGGCTGCCGGGAATGGTGGTCAGCGTGGGCAACCTGACCCTCGGCGGCACCGGGAAGACGCCCATGGTGATCTGGCTGGCCGATCAACTGGCCCGGGCGGGCGAGCCGGTCGGCGTGCTCACGCGCGGCTACCGCAGCGTGCTGATCGCGCCGGCCGACGGCAGCGGCACGCCACGGCAGGTGAGCGATGAAACTCTGGTGCTGGAAAGCCATCTGGGCGACCGGGTCCGGATCGGGGTCGGTGCCGACCGCTACCGCACCGGCTGCGCGCTGGCCGCCGAGGGCGTGCGCTGGTTCGTGCTCGATGATGGCTTCCAGCATCTGGCGCTGGCGCGCGATGCCGACCTTGTCCTGGTGGATGCCACCGACCCCTTTGGCGGCGGTGCGCTGCTGCCTGCCGGGCGGCTGCGCGAACCACCGGCGGCGCTGGCCCGCGCCGACGTGATCGTGATCACGCGCAGCGAGGGCGCGCCGGAACTCGAAGCCCGGCTGCGCCGCTACAGCCGTGCGCCCATCTTCTACGCCCGCACCCGCCTGGCCGGACTGCTGCGGCTGCAGCCGGAACCGGCACAGCCGGCCACCGCCGACGACGAACGCCGCGCCTTCGTCGCTTTCTGCGCCACGGGCAATCCGGCCGCTTTTTTTGCCGATCTCGAGCGCTGGAAGTTCCGCACGGTGGGCCGGGTGAGCTTCCCCGATCACTTCCGCTTCGGCCTGCGCCAGGTACGCGAGCTCGAGGCGTTTGCCGCAGCGCGCGGCGCCAGCGCCCTGGTGTGCACGGAAAAGGATATTCTGAATCTGGCGGGGCTTCGCTTTGAGCAATTCCCGCTGTTCGTCTGCCGCATCGTGATGGAACCTACCGAGCCGGCCGCTCTCTGGCAGGCGATCCTGGGAGCCATCGAGCGGCGGCGGGGCGCAGGGGCGTGAAGATTCTGGTGCATGCCACGAGCTGGCTGGGCGACGCCGTGCTTTCGGTTCCCGCACTCGAGGCACTCGGCCGGCGCTGGCCGGGAGCCGAAGTGGTGGTGCTGGCCCGCGATGGTGTGGCCTCGCTCTACCAGGGCCAGCCCTTCGTGCACCGGACCATTGCGCTCGGCGAGGCGGCGCGAGGCGGCTGGCGGGCCAACGAGCAGGTGGCGGCACGGCTGCGCGCGGAGCGCTTCGATGTGGCCGTGGCGCTGCCCAATTCGTTCATCTCGGCCTGGCGCCTGTGGCGTGCCCGCGTGCCGGAACGCATCGGCTACCGGCGCGACGGGCGCGGCTGGTTGCTCACACGGGCGGTGCGGCCGCCGCAGCGGGGCGAGATTCCGGGGCATGAAAGTTACTTTTACCTGGAGTTGCTGCGCCGGGCCGGCCTGCTGGAGCGCCTGCCCGCAGTGCAGACGATCCGGCTGGCCGTATCTCCGGCAGCACAGGCGGCGGCCGAGGAGCGGCTGGAGGCAGCCGGAGCGCGACGGCCGCGCGTGGCCATTGCACCCGGCGCCAGCTACGGTCCGGCCAAGTGCTGGCCGGCGGAACGCTTCGCCGCAGCCGCCGACCGGCTGCGGGAGCAGTGCGATGCGACCGTGATTCTGGTGGGCAGCCCGGCCGAGGCGTCGCTGGGTGCGGCGGTGGCAGCGGCCATGCGCCACCGGCCCGTCAACCTGATCGGGCAGACTTCGCCGGCCGAGCTGGCGGCAGTGCTCTCCCTCTGCCAGGTCTTCATCGGCAACGATGCCGGCGCCATGCACGTGGCCGCAGCGGTGGGCGTGCCGGTGGTGGCCATTTTCGGCTCGACCGACCCCGACGCCACCGGCCCCGCCACCGACCGCTGGACCCTGCTGCGGCATCGCGTTTCCTGCAGCCCGTGTTTTCTGCGATACTGTCCGATCGACCACCGCTGCATGACGGGAGTCTCCGTGGACGATGTCGTCGCCGCCGCACGCTGCTGGCTCGCCCGGTGCTGAGCGCCGGCGGGCTGTCTTCCTGGACCGCGACGGAACCATCGCCGAAGAGGTCGGTTACCTGAACCACCTCTCCCGCTTTCGCGTGTTTCCGTTCGCCGGTCCGGCCATCCGCCGGCTGAACGAGGCGGGGCTGGCCGTGATTGTGGTGACCAATCAGTCGGGCGTGGCCCGGGGCTTTTTCCCCGAGGAGCTGATCCACCAGGTGCACCGGCGGATGCAGGAAGAGCTGGCGGCGCACGGTGCGCGCGTGGACGCCATCTACTACTGCCCGCACACGGCGCAGGATCAGTGCGACTGCCGCAAGCCGCGTCCGGGGATGCTGGAGCGGGCGGCCCGCGAGCACGGGCTCGAGCTGGCCGGATCGTTTCTGGTGAGCGACCGCTACGCCGACATTGCCATGGCCCAGCAGGTCGGCTGCCGGGGCATCCTGGTGCTCACCGGCTACGGCCGCGGCGAGTACGAGTGGAACCGGCAGCGCTGGCCGCGGCAGCCCGACTGGGTGGTGGAAAACCTGCTGGACGCGGCCGACATCATCGTGCGCCACCGATGAGCGCGAACGAACGCGACCGCCTGCTGTTTCTGCTGGACCGTTTTGCCGACCGGACGGTCGTCGTGCTGGGAGACTTCGTCGCCGACGAATTCGTGACGGGTGAGATTGCGCGGGTTTCGCGCGAGGCGCCGGTCCTGATCCTGCGCCACCGGACGAGCGAGCTGCGGCCGGGCGGCGCGGCCAATGCAGCGAACAACCTGGTGGAGCTCGGGGCGCGGGTGCTGCCGGTGAGCGCCGTGGGTGCCGACGCCGCCGGCCGGGCGCTGCTGGAACATTTCCGGCGCCGTCGGGTGGACACCGCAGGAGTGCTGCGCGTGCCGGGCTGGACCACGCCGACCAAGACGCGCTTCCTGGCGGGCTGGGCGCATGCGGCTGCGCAGCAGGTGCTGCGGGTGGACCGCGAGCCTACCATGCCGCTGCCCGAGCGCGCTCGCCAGCAGTTGGTGCGTCTGGCGCGGGAGCGTCTGGAGCGGGCCGAGGCGGTGCTGCTGTCCGATTACGGACTGGGCGTGCTGACGCCGGAGCTGGTCGGCCGGCTGCGGCCGCGGCGCTGGCCGTGTCCGGTGACGCTCGATTCGCGCCACCGGCTGCTGGCCTACGCAGGCCTGGGCCTGACGGCGGCGACGCCGAACGAGCCCGAACTCGAGGCGCAGTACGGGACGACGATCGGCAGCGATCCGGAGCGGCTGCGTCACCTGGGTGAACGTGCGCGGCGGCGCCTGGGCTGTGCAGCGCTGGTGGTGACGCGCGGGCGGGACGGCATGGCGCTGTTTGAACGCGGCCGGCCCCTGCGGCTGCTGCCCATCTACGGCAGCGACCACGCCACCGACGTCACCGGAGCCGGCGATACCGTCATCGCCGTCTTTACGCTGGCCCTGGCCGCCGGAGCCAGTTTTTACGAGGCCGCGCGGCTGGCCAATTACGCCGGCGGACTGGTGGTGATGAAACGCGGGACGGCCACCGTCAGCCGGGAGGAACTCGAGCAGGCAGTCCGCACGGCGGAGCCCGCATGAACACAGCCGAGAAAATCCTCTCGCTCGAAGCGCTGGCGGCGCGCCTGGAGGAGCACCGCCGGCGGGGCGAACGCATCGTGCTGGCCAACGGTTGCTTCGATCTGCTGCACGTCGGCCACGTACGGTATCTGGCCGGCGCCCGTCAGGAGGGCGACGTGCTGGTGGTGGCGGTGAACTCCGATGCCAGCACACGGCGGCTGAAGGGGCCGGGGCGGCCGGTGCTGGACGAGCGGGCGCGGGCGCGGCTGGTGGCGGCGCTGGCGGCGGTGGACTACGTCGTCATCTTCGATGCGCTGGACGTGGCGGGCCTGCTCGAGCGGCTGCGGCCCGACGTCCACGCCAAAGGCACCGACTACACGGCCGAAACGGTGCCCGAGGCGGCGGTGGCCCGCCGGCTGGGCATTCGCGTGGCCATCGTGGGCGATCCCAAAGCGCATTCCACCAGCGAGCTCCTGGCTCGCATCCGCGCCGGCGATGGCTGAGCAGCGTTTGCTGGTCGTCAAGCTCGGCTCGCTCGGCGACATCATCTTCACCCTGCCCGCGGTGGCGGCGCTGCGGCAGGCGTTTCCCGAAGCGCAACTCGACTGGGTGGTCGAGCGGCGCTGGCAGCCGTTGCTGGCGGCCAATCCCGACGTCAGCACGGTGCTCGTGCCGCAGCAGGATGGCCCGGGACGGCTGCTCGAGCTGGCCGCCCGGGTGCGGGCGCGCCGTTACCAGATCGTGGTGGACTTTCAGGGACTCTATAAATCGGCGCTGCTCACCTGGTGGAGCCGGGCGCCGCGCCGTGTGGGCTTCGTGGGCCAGTTCGCGCGCGAACCGGCAGCGAGCCTGTTCTACACGGACCGCGTGCGGCCGCGTGGCCGGCACATGGTGGAGCAGAATCTGGAGCTGGCGCGGGCGCTCGGTGCGCCGGAGGTGCCGCGGCGCTTCCCGCTGGTGGTGCCCGTCGAGGCCGAACAGCGGCTGGCAGCACGGCTGGCTTCAGCCGGCCTGAGGGATTATTTCGTGATGAGTCCGGGCGGCGGCTGGCGGTCGAAGTGCTGGCCTCCGGAACGCTACGGGCAACTGCACCGCATCCTGGCTCAACGCTGGGGCTGGCGCGGCGTGGTGAACTTCGGGCCGGGTGAGCGTGCGCTGGCCGAAGCCGTCTGTCGGGCCGCCGGCGATCCCCCACCGCTGCTGCTCGAGCTGAACCTGGAAGAACTGATGGCGCTGCTGCGACGGGCGCGGCTGATGATTGCCGGCGACACCGGGCCGCTGCATCTGGCAGTGGCACTGGGCACGCCGGTGGTGGGCCTCTACGGGCCCACGCCGCCGGAGCGCAACGGGCCGTTCAACCCGGCCGATGTGGTCGTGCGCAATGCGGGGCCGGAGGAAACCACGCTGCGGCGGGGCCGGCACTATTCGCGCGCGATGCTCTCGATCACGGTCGAGCAGGTGGTCGAGGCCGTCGAGCGGCGTCTGGGCGGCCTGCGATGAAACCAGATCTGGCGCGCTGGCGCGTGCGCGCCGGCTATCCCGCAGCGGCGGCCTACTTTCTGCTGGCCCATCCGCGACCCGGCCTGCTGGCGGCCGGAGCGGCGCTTGGAGCGTTTGGGCTGCTCTGGCGGGCCTGGGCCGCCGGTTATCTGGAAAAGAATCGCCGGCTCAGCACCGACGGCCCCTATGGCCGCACACGGAACCCGCTCTACTTCGGCAGCCTGTGGATGGCGGCAGGTATGGCGGTGGCGTCGGGCTCGACGGCGGCGGCCATCCTCGTGGCCGCCTACTGGCTCGCCTTCTATCCGGCGACGATGCGCGCCGAGGAACGTGAACTGGCAGCACGCTACGGCGACGCCTTTGCCGACTATGCGGCGCGCGTGCCCGCCTTCTGGCCGCGCTGGCGGGCGCCGGAAGCCGGGCCGCAGCCAGGGTTCCGTTTCCAGCTCTACTGGCGGAACCGCGAATACCGCGCCGCGCTGGGCTACCTGCTGGTACTGGCGCTGCTGGCGCTCAGGATGCTCGTGCGCTAGCGCCTACTGCATCCGGTAGACTTCCTGCATGAGCCGCTGCAGCCGCGGCCGGTAGATCAAATCGAACGCTTCTTCCTTGCCGGGAAACATCTCGAGTGCCACCCGGCGCGTGGCCATCACGAGCTCGGCGGCTTCCTCGACGGGCAACTCGCCCTGGGCGATGATGGCCATGGCCGATTGCACCAGCAGGCGCAGCCGGCGCAGGCGGCGCGTTTCCTCGGCAATTTCCGCTTCGGTGGGAGTGGGTTTGTCGGCTGTCATGGTGCTTCCTGATTTGTATGATAGGCGGCTGCCGAACGGCCGACAAGGCAGCCCGTTCCCGCATCGGCCCGTGCCGTTTCCCTGACTGCCGTTTCGTGCGGCGTGCCATCCGGGACAGAGCGGGAGCCGAACAGCAGCGAAGCCGAAGGCATTCAGGAGCCGGCCAGCAACCGCTGCACGACTTCGCGCAGGAATGCCGCTGATGCATCGCGCGGCAGCGGCGCACCGAAATCGACGGTCACCGGATACGGGATGCGGCGGGGCCACTTCCCGAAGAAGCGGCCACGCGAGGAACCGAACGCGCCGCCGGGGCCGTCCACAGCCACGGGCACGACGGGCGCCTCGAGGGCCTCCATGGTGCGCTCCAGGTCCTGACGGAACGGCAAAGGCTGCCCGGACGGCCCGGCCTGGCCTGCAACGATGCAGACCAGCTCGCCGGCACGGAGGGCGCCGGCGGCGCGGTCGAGCGTACCGGCCACCCCGTGCGGCTGCTCGAGCGAGGGGACCGGGACGGCACCGAGCAGCCGCAGCAAAGGGTGCAACCGCGCAAGCCCGGTTTGGTCTGCCGGGATCAGGAAGCGCAGCGGGCGATCGGTCGTCGCGACCAGCAGCAGCACACCCACAGGCGAGAGGCCGCCGGTGAGCAGCAGCACACCGCCTCGCTCGGGCACATGCTCGCGACCGTGCACGCTGACGCGGTAGAGGCTGTGCGTGGCCAGCCACGCCAGCAGGCGCAGAAAGGCGTCAGGCTGCAGCACCAGGATGCAGACCACCGCCAGCAGGGTCAGCGCCGCCGTGATCAGGAACACACGCGCGGGATCCGGGTGCCATCGTCGCAGCAGCGCGTACTGAACCACCGGCTGCAGCGCAATGCCGACGAACGAAAGCAGATTGGCCGCGGCGATGACGCCTCCCTTTTCTTCCGGGGGCGGCCGGTGCTGGATCAGGGCGTTGACGGGAACTGCAAAGAAGCCGGCAAAGAAGCCCAGGCCGCCCAGCAGCCCCGCCACTTCCGCATAGCTCCAGCCGCGGTGAGCCAGCACCGCCGTGATCGCCGTGATGCCCAGCGCGCCGAGCGGCACCAGGCCGTACTCGATCCTGCCGCCGGAAAGATAGCCCGCGGCCAGGCTGCCCAGTCCGATGCCGGTCGAGATCAGCACCAGCAGCAGGCTGGAGCGTTCGGTCGAGACGTGCAGGATGTCTTCGCCGTAGAGCACCACGTTGATCAGCAGCAGCGCGCCCAGAAACCAGAAATAGGTATTGCCGAGCACGGCCAGCGTGAGCAGGTGGTCGCGACGAATGATGCGCATCTGCGCCAGCAGGTCCCCCAGCGGGTTCCAGCGCCAGCGCGCCGCAGGACGCGCTGCCGCGACGCGCGTGATGGAGAAGCTGGCGGCCAGACCGGCCAGCGCCAGCGCCACCAGCACGACGCCCGCCCAGTAGGGCCGGCGGGCAAATGCACCGGCAGCCAGCCCGGCCGCCAGCGTTCCGGCCAGAATCGCCAGAAACGTGCTCAACTCGAGCACGCCGTTACCCCAGGACAGGCGGCTTTCGGGCAGAATTTCCGGCAGCAGGCCGTATTTGGAGGGACCGAACAGCGCCGCCTGCGTCCCGATGAGGAAGATCGCGGCAAGCTGCAGCTTCAGGTTCCCCTGCGCCAGCCCGATCAGCGCGATCAGCGCCACCGCGACTTCCATCGCCTTGGTGGCGATCGTCACCGAACGCTTGCTGAAGCGATCGGCCAGATAGCCTCCGGTCATCGAGAACAGCAGAAACGGCACCGAAAACAGCAGCGGCACGATCAGCACGACCAGGCGGTCGCGCTGCTGCTGGGAAAGGCCAAGGTTGAAGACGAGGAAGGCCACCGTCCAGCGGAGGAAGTTGTCGCTGAAGGCGCCCTGGCTCTGGACGGCGATCAGGCTCCAGAAGCCGGTCTGCCAGCGGGCAGGCGGGCACGGCGATGCAGGCGTGGAAGCCATCGGCCGGGCCGGGGTCGTTCGCGCTGCAGTTTAGAGGAGGCCCTGCGGGCCAATCAACAGCGCCGCGCACAGCAACCGCGGGGAGAAAGAACCGGCGGAGCCGTCGCGCAGCTCAGTGCAGCAGCGGAACGGCGCTGGTGAACGCAGCCAGCGCAAAGCGCCGACCATCGGTCACGGCCGTGACGGCGCCATCCCGGTCGGTGCGCCAGACGGCAATGCCAAGCTGGCGATAACGCTCGAGCACCTCGGCGGCCGGATGACCGTAGGGATTGTCTGCGCCGGCCGAGACCACCGCCCAGCGCGGATGCACCTGCTCGAGAAACGGTGCGGTCGAAGAAGTCCGGCTGCCGTGATGCGGCACCTTGAGGAAATCGGCCGCCAGTTCGGCGCCGTCGTCGGCCACCAGCCGGTTTTCCGTCCGCCGCTCGATGTCCCCCGGCAGCAGCAGCCGCGCTGCTCCCCACTGCAGGCGCAATACCAGCGAGTCGTCGTTGGAAGGCCGGCGAACCGGTGCGAGCGTATCCGGCCAGAGAAACTCGCCGGCAACTCCGCCCCACTGGAACTGGTCGCCGCGATGGCGGTGCTCGACGGGGACGCCGCGGGCGGCGGCCTCGCGCAGCAGGTCGTCGAAGGCTGCAATGGCGGCGTCGCGTCCCACCCAGAGTGCGCCGACGCGGAAATTGTCGAGCACGGCCGGCAGGCCGCCCATGTGGTCGTGGTGGGCGTGGGTCAGCGCGACGACATCCAGACGGCGGATGCGGCGCCACCAGAGGAACTGTGAAACGACTTCTTCGCCGACATCGGGGCCGGCGCGATAGCCCTGCTCGAGGAACGACCCGCTCAGCCCGCCGGCATCCATCAGCAGCGTGTGGCCGTCGGGGAAGGCAACGAAGATGGCGTCGCCCTGGCCCACGTCGAGCACGGTGACTTCCAGCCGGTTCGGGAACAACCGCGGCGGGAAGGGGCAGGTGGCGATGGTGACCGTGGCCGCCAGCAACGGCACCAGCACCAGAAGCAGCCAGCGCGGGCGCCGCCTGCGCGGCTCGCGCAACAGCACCGCCAGCAGCACCAGCAGCACCAGGAACAGCACCGTGAGCCAGGCCGGCGGTGCCGGAATGCGGTAGGAAAGCTGCGGCCAGCGCGCGAACCAGCGCACGATGCCCACCAGCAGCGCTGCGGCACCGTCGAGCAGCGGGGCCAGCAGCCGCGCGAGCCCCGGCAGCAGCGCTCCGCCCGCGAGGGCCAGAAACCCCAGCGGGACCAGAATCGCTGTGAGCAGAACGGCGGGAATGTTGGCCAGCGGGCCCGAGAGGGAGACGCGGTGGAACTGCGCGACCAGCACCGGCAGCAGCCCCCACTGCAGGACCAGCGACAGCAGCGCCAGCTCGACCAGCACGAGCAGGCCCCTGCCGGTGGCCGACAGCGCGGCGGCCACGCGCTCCGGGGCCAGATGCAGGCGCGTGGCCAGCCCCAGCGCCAGCGCCCGCAGCTCGAGCCGCAGCTGCGTGCGGCGCGGCGGAAATTGCCGATCGCGGCTCGCATCGAGCAGCCCGGTGAGCACGGCGCGACGCGGCTCGGTGATCAGGCGAAACAGCGGCAGCGCGATGGCAGCGATCACGCCGACGGCCAGGAAAGAAAGCTGAAAGCCGACGTCGGCGAGCATCGAGGGCTGCGCCAGCAACAGCACGACGGCCGCCAGCGCCACCACATTCAGCAGCTCCAGACGCCGGTAGAGCAGCCGTGCCACCAGCACCAGTGCCGCCATCGTCGCCGCACGCAGAATCGGCGGGCGCTGCTCGACGATGGCCACGTAAGCGGCCAGCGCCACCAGGGTCAGCACGACCACCACCCACTCGGGCCAGCGCAGCAGGCGGCCCAGCCAGAAGAAAAACGCGGCGAGCACGGCCACGTGCAGCCCGGCCAGCACGAGCACGTGATAGACCGCGGCTTTCTGGAAATCCTCAGCGAGCGACCAGTCGAGAAAGTTGCGGTCGCCGAGGAGCATGGCCCGCAGCAGTGGCGCATGCTCGGGCGTCGCCAGATGGTCGAGGCGATCGAGCCAGCGGCCGCGCAGCCGCGCCAGGCGGGCCTGCCAGCCGGGCGGAGCCGAGGGCAGCGGCTCGAGCAGTTCCGGGCTGCGCAGCGTGCCGGTGAGCACGATGCCCGCGCGCTCGAGCATGCCGCGGCGGTCGGCGGCGCCGGGATCGAGAAAGTTGCGCGGCAGGCGGGCGCGCGTCAGCACCTCGACGCGATCACCGGCACGCACGGTGGCCGCAGGCGTCCCCGGCGGCGGACGGCGATAACTTTCCAGCCGCATCCCGCCCTGCACCGCCAGCCAGCGCCCGGCCTGCTGGACCGATTCCAGATCGAGCAGGTAGCGCACGCCCCAGGGCGTCGGCCGGGGATCCTCGCGCAGCCGGCCGTGCCAGCGCAGCGGCTCGCTCAGATCGAGCCGGCCGGCGGCCACCAGACGATCGGCGCGATCGGCGGGGATGGCGCGGCGTTCTCCTGAAGCGGCGAGCGCTCCCGCCAGCGCCCACGCCAGCAGCGCCAGCCCGGCCGCCACCGGCAGCCATCCGCGGCGCAGGGCCAGCCAGGCGGCCAGCACCGCCGCAGCGCCCAGCGCCAGCCAGACCACCGGCAGCACCGCCATCTGCCCCAGCGTGGCCATGCCTGCGGCCAGCGCTGCCGCTAGCCAGAGAATCGGAGCCGTCACGAGCCACGCACCAGCCGCACCAGGGCTTCCAGATGATAGGTCTGCGGGAACATGTCGAGCAGGTGAACTTCCTCGACGCGATAGCCGGCCGCCAGCAGGTGCTTGAGATCGCGCGCCAGCGTGGCGGGATCGCAGGAAAGATAATGGATGCGCACCGGAGCCAGCCGCGCCAGGGCCTGGAGAGCCGCCGGAGGGACCCCGCTGCGCGGCGGGTCGAGCACGACCAGATCGGGCCGGTCGGTCCAGCCGCTGAGGAAGGCGGCAACATCGGCGTTGACGGCGCGCGTGCGGGCACCGGCGGCGCCGAGATTGTTCTCCAGGTCACGCGCGGCTGCAGGATCGGCTTCCACCGCGACCACCTGCGCAAAGCGCTGCGCCAGCTCGACGGTGAACAGACCCACGCCGGCAAACAGGTCCAGAGCCAGTCCACCCGCGGCCTCCCCCACGACCAGAGCCGGCAGCAGATCGAGCAGAAAGCGATTGACCTGGAAAAACGACAGATGGCCCACGCGGAAGCGCCGCCCGGCCACCTGGTAGACCACGAAGCCGGGGCCGTCGAGATGCATCTGCTCGTCGGCCAGCCCGTTCAGCAGCACGCCGGCCGTCGCCGGCAGAAGCTCCCGCAGACGCTCGATGATGCGGCCGGGATCGCCGGGCAGCGTCTCGAAAGTCAGCGTGAGCAGCAGCTCGCCTTCGGGAGTGGCGAAGGCCTCGATCTGCTCGAGCTCGCGCGGCCAGTCCCCGGCAGCCAGTGCCGGCCCCAGCGCCTGCAGCGCCTCTGCCAGTGGCGGCACCAGCAGCGCACACTGGTCCACCGCACACAGGCTGCGCGAGCCCATGCGGTAGTAGCCCAGCTCGAGTCCCGCACCGGACGTCCGCGGGCGAATCTTCCACTGCGCGCGGTTGCGGTAGCCGAACGGAGGCGAGGGATGCATGCCGACGGGGCCTTCCCAGCGCACGCCGCCCAGCCGGCGCAGCGTTTCGCGCAGGATCTCGCCTTTGGCCTCGAGCTGCAGCTCGTAGCTCAGATGCTGGTAGTGACAGCCACCGCAGAGGCCGAAGTAGGGACACGGCGGCTCGACACGTCCGGCAGCCGGCTCGAGCACGCGGAGCGCGCGGGCGCGGATGAAGTTGCGCCGCCAGAGGACTGGCTCGGCCAGCACCGTTTCTCCCGGGGCGACCAGCGGAACAAAGTAGGTGATGCCGCCCTGGCGCGCCAGACCGTCGCCACCGTAGACGAGCTTCTCGACCTTCAGCTCGACCGGGTCGCGCGGCAGAGGACGGGGCGTGGCTTTCATGTGAGGTAGAAGAGGCTCAGGCGCAACAGACCGTAATGCTCGAACAGGCGTTTCTGCAGGTACTGGCGCTCGAGCAGGGCCAGTTGCGGCGCGGTCATGCGGCGGCGGTAGGGGGCGAGCGAACGATCCAGCTCAGCGCGGAGCTGCTCGAGCACCGCAGGAGCCGTAGCGGCAGTGGCTGCCGCGGCCAGCTTTTCCTCGAGCACGGTGAGGGTGCGCTCGAGCGCCTCGAGGTCTGGCAGCGCCGGCCCGGCCAGTTCCTCCGCGATGAGCTGCTCGAGCCGCGATGCCACCTGCTGGATCGCCTCGGCCAGCGCCGTCCCGGTCACGTTTTCGGCCGCCTTCTGCAGGCGCTCCAGGTTGTTCCGGCAGTAGGCGCGCAGCTCGTCCAGGGAAAACGGAGCCGGCCGTGCAGCCGCAGCCTCGGGGCCCTCGCCGGCAGCGGCCTCGCGCATCTGCTCGGCCTCGTCCAGCACTGCATCCACGCAGTAGACCAGACTCTTCAGCGGACGGCCGGACTGCCCGCGGCGCGACCGGCGGTAACTTTCAAAGGCGCGGTCAATGCCGCGCAGCACCGCCTCGAGCGGGATGCCGGCCTTCTGCCAGCTCTCGACAATGGCCCAGTCGAGGGGCGAGACCAAAATGTGCGCGCCGCGCTTGCGCCAGAAATACTCCTCGATTTCGGTGAAGTAGTGGAAGTAGTTGAGCTCGCCCGAGCGGTCGTCCATGGTCGTCTCCGCTCCGGCTAGGATTTGCCGCGGCGGCGCGGGGCTTCGGCCTCGGCCACGGAGCGGTTGCGCTCCCAGATGATCCGGAGTCCCTCGAGCATGAGGAACTCGTCCACGGACTCGATGTGGCGCGAGGCCCGCGCAAGGGTGGCGGCCTGACCGCCGGTGGCGATGACGCGGGTGCGCGGTCCGAGCACGGCCTTCATGCGGGCCAGCAGGCCGTCCACGAGCTCGAGATAGCCGTAGTAGAGCCCGGCCTGCACGGCCGCAGTGGTGTTGGTGCCGATGACGACGCCGGGGTCGCGAATTTCCACCCGCTGCAGACGCGCCGCCCGGGCGAACAGCGCCTCGCTGGCAATGCCGATGCCCGGCACGATGGCGCCGCCCAGGTACTCGCCCCGCTCGGAGATGGCATCGAAGGTAATGGCAGTGCCGAAGTCCACCACGATGCAGGGTCCGCCGTATTTCTCGTAAGCCGCAACGGCATTGGCGACGCGATCGGCGCCCACTTCCTGCGGATGGTCGTAGAGGATCGGCATGCCGGTGCGGATGCCGGGCTCGACGAACAGCGCCGGCTGGTGGAAGTAGCGCTCGGCCATTTCGGCCAGCGTGGCGTTCAGCGGCGGCACCACCGAGCTGACGATGATGCCGGAGACGGTGGCCGGATCGAGTCCGGCCAGGCTGAACAGGTTGCGGGTCAGGATGCCGTACTCGTCCACGGTCTGATGGCGGGAGGTGGACAGGCGCCAGTGCGCCAGCAGCTCGCTGCCGCGGAAGACGCCCAGCACCGTGTTGGTGTTGCCGACATCAATGGCGAGCAGCATCAGTCGGCTGCCTCCACATCGGCGGCGATGACGGTCTCGATGCGTCCCCCCTCGCGCCGCACGCGCAGCCAGCCGGCCGGATCGAGGCCGGCGGTGACGCCGGTGAATTCCTCCTCGCCGCTGCGAATCCGCACGCGGCGGCCGCGGGCGTAGCTGGACAGGCGCCGGAAACGCTCCACGACGAACTCCGGCCCCTCGCTCAGGAAGCGATTGTAGTCGCGCTCGAGATGCTGCAGCAACCGCACCAGCAGCTCGAGCCGCGCCTGCGGTCGGCCGGTCTCGATGCGGAGCGAGGTCGCCAGCCCGGCCAGCGGCGGCGGAAACGCCGTCTGGTTGACGTTGATGCCGATGCCGACCACGACGAACTGGATCCGGTCGGCCGTGGCATGCATTTCGGTGAGGATGCCGGCCAGCTTGCGCCGCCCGACGAGCACATCGTTCGGCCAGCGCAGATCGAGCCCCTTCAGGCCGACCAGACCGGCGATGGCGTCCCGCACGGCCACGCCGGCCAGCAGCGTCAGCAGCGGAGCGCGGGCCGGGGGCAGCGGAGGCCGGAGCAGGACGCTGGTGTAGATGCCGGTGGCCTTCTCCGAGTACCAGCTCCGCCCGGCGCGCCCGCGGCCGGCGGTCTGCTCTTCGGCGACGACCACGGTGCCTTCGGGGGCGCCGCGCCAGCCCAGCTCGAGGGCGGCGTCGTTGGTCGAGGCGGTGCGGAAGAAGTGGACGATGTGGCGGGCAAAGCGGGTGCCGCGCAGGCGCGGCCGCAGCAGGCCCGGCACCAGCACATCGGGCGCCTGCTCGACGCGGTAGCCCGTGCCGGGATGGCCGCGCACGCGCACGCCCAGCTCCCGCACCTTCTCCACCCAGCGCCAGACGGCCTGGCGGCTGAGGCCGAGTTCGCGGGCAATGCGGGCACCGCTCAGGATGAGCATGGGGCGCGAGGCCAGCAGCGTGATCAAGCGGTCCACACGCGGATCGGTCATCCCGGGCAGCACGAGCGTGCGGGCCATGGCGGCGGACTCGTCGGTCACGGCTGCGGCTCGAACAGCAGGCTGAGGTCGGCCGCAGGGGCCGAGTGGGTGATGGCACCGACGGAGATGAAATCGGGACGTGCGGCGGCGTAGGCGCGGACGGTGGCCAGCGTGATGCCACCGGAGAGCTCGATGCGGCAGTCGGGGCGGAGCCGGCGGGCCAGCGCAACCAGACGCGCGGCCTCGTCCGGCGCAACGTTGTCGAGCAGCAGCTCGTCGGCGCCCGCCTCGAGGGCCTGGCGCAGCTCGTCCTCGTTGCGTACCTCGGCCTCGATGCGGAGGCCGTGGCGCGTGGCGGCCGCCCGTGCCCGGCGCACGGCCTCGGCCACGCCGCCGGCCACGGCGGCGTGGTTTTCCTTGATGAGGATGCCGTCAAAAAGCCCGAAGCGGTGATTGGTGCCGCCGCCGGCGCGCACGGCATATTTTTCCAGCGCGCGCCAGAGCGGGGTGGTCTTGCGCGTATCGCGCAGCAGGACGCCGGTGCCCTCAAGCGCGTCCACGAAGGCGCGGGTCAGCGTCGCAATGCCGCAGAGCCGGCCGAGCAGATTGAGCAGCGTGCGCTCGGCCATCAGCAGGGCGCGGGCGCGCCCCTCCAGCCGCACCAGGCAGGTGCCGGCGGCAACGCGCGTGCCCTCGGGAACGCACGTCTCGGCGCGGGCGCGGCCGTCGAGTTCGCCCAGCAGGCGCGCGGCCAGCGGCAGGGCCGCGACCACGGCGGGCCGGCGGGCGATCAGACGCGCCCGGGCCTGTGCGGCCTCCGGCACGATGGCTTCGGTGGTGACGTCCCCGGCGCCGATGTCTTCCTCGAGGGCCGCGCGCACCAGCGCCACCATCCGCGGCGATTCCCACGGCGGCTGCAGCGGGTACGTGCTGGCGATCATCACGCGCCTGGTTCCCTAGTACGGCGAGGCTAACCGGATGCCGACACGGTGCCGCCGGCGGCCTCGAGCTCCTCGATACGGGCCAGAATCTTCTGATATTCCATCTGGCGCTGCCGCATGGTCTCCATCAGTTGCGAAACGACATGTTCTGGCGCCCGGTGACGGAAGGTGTCGTCGGACAGGCGGCGTTTTTTGTTTTCCAGATCAGAGGCGAGCCGCTCGGCCTGGCGGCGCAGCCGTGCCAGTTCGGCCTGAAGCTCCTGGGCCGGCGTCTGGGGCGGAAGCAGCCGCAGCTCAAACTCGGCCGTGGAATGAACAGGGCCGGGGCGGACCGGCAGGGGCGTCGCGAGCAGTTCCAGCGCCGAGAGTCCGGCCAGGCGCCTGACGGTGTCTTCGTGCTCGCGCACAAGGCCGAGCCAGTCGGTAGTGGCGCTCAGTTGAGCCGGCACACGCTGGCGCGGCTCGAGCTTCAGTCGGGCGCGCAGGGCGCGCGCAGCGGTCACCACCTCCTGCAGGCGCCCGACGTCAGTCTCGGCCTGCACGTCCAGCCAGTCCCGCCGCGGCTGCGGAAACGGCGCGAAGGCGATCGAGCGTGTACCGGCAGGCTGCGGCAGCCGCTGCCAGAGCTCCTCGGTGAGGAACGGCATGAACGGGTGCAGCAGTCGCAGGGCCAGCTCGAAGGCGGCGAAGAGATTGCGCCAGGCCTCACGGCCCCGCTCTCCCGGACCGGCCAGATACGGTTTGGCCCACTCGATGTACCAGTCGCAGAATTCGTGCCAGAAGAACTGGTAGACGCTCTGCGCGGCTTCGTGGAAACGGAAGGCCTCGAGCGCGTCGTTCACTTCGCCGGCCACGCGCGCCAGCCGGGAGAAGATCCAGCGGTCAAAGAGCGCAGGGCGGCCGTGCGGATAGGGAGCCCCGGCGCGCACGTCGGGCGAGGCCAGCTCCGCCAGCGCGGCGGCCCGGGCGGTCTGCTCGAGATTGACGAACAGAAAACGGGCCGCATTCCAGATCTTGTTGGCAAAGGCGCGGTAGCCGACGATGCGTTCCTCGCTGAGCGCGATGTCGGTGCCCGGAGCGGCGCCGGCGGCCAGGGCGAAGCGCAGTGCATCGGTGCCGTGCTGCTCGATCACCTCGAGCGGGTCAATGACGTTGCCGCGCGTCTTGGACATCTTCAGCCCGTGCGGGTCGCGCACCAGTCCGTGCAGGTAGAGCACCCGGAACGGGATGCGGTCCTCGATCCGCTCGCGCTCGACCAGATGCAGCGCCATCATGATCATCCGGGCGTCCCAGAAGAAGAGGATGTCGTAGCCGCTGATGAGCAGGCTGGTCGGGTAGAAGACTTCGAGGTCGAGCGTGCGGTCGGGCCAGCCCAGAGTGGAGAAGGGCCACAGGGCCGAGCTGAACCAGGTGTCGAGCACATCGGGGTCCTGGCTCAGGCGCGGGCTGCCGCAGGCGCCGCAGGAGGAGGGCGGACTGGCCGCCTGCGCGCGTCCGCCCACCACGGCCACGGCGGAATCGCGTGCCGGGGTGAGTCCGCCGCAGTCGGCACAGTGCCAGACCGGGATGCGGTGACCCCACCAGAGCTGGCGCGAGATGCACCAGTCGCGGATGTTCTCCATCCAGTCAAGATAAATCTTCCGCTGGCTCTCGGGTACGATGCGGATCAACCCGCGCTGCACCACCTCGATGGCCGGTTCGGCCAGCGGCTTCATCCGGCAGAACCACTGCAGCGACAGCCGGGGCTCGACGTCGGTCTTGCAGCGGTCGCAGACGCCCACGGCATGGTGGTGCGGTTCGGACTTCACCAGCAGGCCCTGCGCCTGGAGCGCCTCGACGACCTGGCGGCGCGCCTCGAAGCGATCGAGACCCGCCCAGCGTCCGGCGGCTTCCGTCATGCGGCCATCGGGGCCGATCACCTCGACTTCGGGCAGGCCGTGGCGGCCGGCGATCTGAAAGTCCTGCGGATCGTGGGCGGGCGTCACCTTGACGGCCCCGGTGCCGAAGGCGGGGTCAACCGCCGCATCGGCAATGACGGGGATTTCGCGTCCGACCAGCGGCAGGCGCACGCGCCGGCCGATCAGATGGCGGTAGCGCGCATCGTCGGGATGGACGGCGACGGCAGTGTCGCCCAGCATGGTCTCCGGCCGTGTGGTGGCCACCAGCACCGCTTCGTCGCCCTCGACCAGCGGGTAGCGGATGAACCACAGCCGGCCTTCGCGTTCGGTGTGGACGACCTCGAGATCACTCAGCGCCGTCTGGCACCGCGGGCACCAGTTCACCATGTAGCGGCCGCGGTAGATCAGCCCTTCGCGGTAGAGGCGCAGGAAGGCCTCCAGCACGGCCCGGTACAGCGGCGGATCCAGCGTGAAACGTTCGCGCGACCAGTCGCAACTGGCGCCCAGCCGGATCATCTGCTCGCGGATGCGGCTGCCGTAGAGCTGCTTCCACTGCCAGACGCGCCGCTCGAATTCCTCGCGGCCGAGTTGCTGGCGGCGGAGCCCCTGCCGGGCCAGTTCGCGCTCGACCACCACCTGCGTGGCGATGCCGGCATGGTCGGTGCCGGGCAGCCACAGCACCCGGTAGCCGGACATGCGCCGCCAGCGGACCAGGATGTCAATCTGCGTGTGCTCGAGCATGTGGCCGATGTGGATCGAACCGGTCACGTTGGGCGGCGGCAGGACGATGGAGAAAACCGGTCCGGAGCCCTGCGGATCGGCGACGAACAGGCGCTGCTCGACCCAGTAGGCGGCCCAGCGCTGCTCGATCTGCTGCGGTGTATAAACTTTGGGAAATTCGCTGCTCATCGGAATCCGGTCCCAACCGGCGCGCGCCGCAGGATGCCGCGGAATTCGGCGTCAATATACGGTCCGGCCGGCAGTGGCGTCAACCGCGGGCGCGCTTGTGCGGGCTGCAGCGCCCCTGCTAGAATCGGCGCGTTTCCTGAAGCGCACCTGCAACGATCGAGCCTGCCGGAGGACTGCGTGTTCCCGGGCGTCGATTTTCTCGATACCGACAGCCTGCTCAGCGACGAAGAAAAGCTGGCGCGGCAGACGGCGCGCCAGTTCGTGGACGAGCGCGTGCTGCCGATCATCGAGGAATGCAACCGCCAGGCGCGTTTCCCGCTCGAGCTGGTACCGGAGATGGCGCGGCTGGGCTTCTTCGGAGCCAATCTGCAGGGTTACGGCTGCGCCGGCATGTCGAATGTCGAGTACGGACTGGTGATGCAGGAGCTCGAGCGGGGCGACTCGGCCATCCGCAGCTTCGTTTCCGTGCAGAGCGCGCTGGTGATGTATCCCATCTACACCTTCGGCAGCGACGCGCAGAAAGAGCGCTGGCTGCCGCGGCTGGCCGCCGGCGAGGCCATCGGCTGCTTCGGGCTGACCGAGCCGCAGTTCGGGTCCAACCCCGGCGGCATGCTCACACGGGCGGTGCGGCGCGGAGCCGCCTACGTGCTCAACGGCGAAAAGATGTGGATCACCAACGGCTCGATCGCCGATGTGGCCGTCGTCTGGGCGAAGACCGAGGACGAGACGATCCGCGGCTTCCTGGTCGAGCGCGGCACGCCCGGCTTCCGCACCTGGGATGTGCACGGGAAATGGTCCCTGCGCGTCTCGGTGACGTCGGGGCTGGCCTTTACCGACTGCGAGGTTCCTGCCGAGAACATGCTCCCGCACGCGCAGGGGCTGCGCGCCCCACTGATGTGTCTGAATCAGGCGCGCTACGGCATCGGCTGGGGAGCACTCGGTGCCGCCATGGCCTGCTACCAGACGGCACTCGAGTATGCGAAGACCCGCCGCCAGTTCGCCAACCGGCCCATCGCCTCGCACCAGCTCGTCCAGCAAAAGCTGGTCTGGATGATCACCGAGATTTCCAAAGGGCAACTGCTGGCGCTGCACGTGGGCCGGCTCAAGGATCGCAACCGCGCCGACCATACGCACATCTCGATGCTGAAGATGAACAACGTCCGCATCGCCCTTGAAACGGCGCGGCTGGCCCGCGATATCCTCGGCGCCAACGGCATCGTGGACGATTACTGCATCATGCGGCACATGAACAACCTGGAGTCGGTCTACACCTACGAGGGCACGCACGACATCCACCAGCTCATCATCGGGGAACGCATCACCGGCATCAGCGCGTTTACCTGAGCGGGAACCTGCGCGGGCCGGGTTGCGTAACGATGGATGAGCAAGGAGTTTTCCATGTCTTCGCCACCCGGACCCTTCCCACCCCCACCGGCCCAGCCACAACCGGCGCGGAAAAGTGCCTTCTGGTGGGTACTAGGAGTAACCGTTGGGTTACTCGCGTTCCTGATTGGAACAGGCCTCTACTTTGCCCTCCACATCGCCCGCAGCGTGCGCGTGCAGGGACCTAACGAAGTCGAGGTCGAGACGCCCATCGGCCAAGTCCATGTAGAAAAAGAAGTTGCGGCATCTACCTCTCTTCCCATTTTCCCAGGAGCGCAGCCGAGAGAGGAAGGCGCCCGCGTGGTGCTGACCCCGCCCGGCGACGCCGAACAGGTGGGGATTACCGCGGTCAGCTACGAGACCGAGAGGCCACTCGAGGAAGTGGAAGCCTGGTACCGCGAGCATCTCGACAGCAGTTTTCGGCAAGAGAAGCCGCGCGGCCATGTGCGGGTCGCGGTGGATCATCACCAGTTCGGGCATGCCGACGTGGCTTTCGTCTCGAAACAGGACGGGCGCACGCGGGTGGTGGCGCTGGCGAGACAGGGCGGCGGGACCAGGATCGAGCTGGTCGAGGTCGGCAAGAGGCAGCCGCTCTAGCGCGAAAGCGACGAACCCCGCACGGCCGAGGCGTGCGGCACGAGGTGCGGGCGCAGCGGGCGTAGCGCGCCGCGGCTGGCGTGCTCGGCGATGACCTGCAGCCGCTGCAGAATGGCGCGCCACTGCTGCGGATCGAGCTGGCGCAGATAGGGCCGCACGCTCTGGATGAACGGATCCTCGAGCAGCGCCTCGGTGCGGTTGGGCGGCAGGAAGAAGCGATTGAGGCTGACGCCGAGGGCCCGGGCGATTTTTTCCAGTGTGCCGAGGCTGGGCGTCATCTGGCCGCTTTCGATGCGGGAAAGATAGGACCGCGACACACAGGAGCGCTGCTGGAGCTGGCTCTGGGTAAGTCCGCGCGCTTCACGCAGCTGCCGGATGCGGTCGCCGATGCGCTCGACGATTTCGCGGTTGGCCCAGCTATCCGGCGGCTGGCCTGTGGCGCCCGGATCGACAGTCAGCGACGACGGCACGCGCAGCTCGGGCGGCGGCGGGAGCACACGCAGGCAACGCCGGCAGTTGCCCGTACGCGTGCGATACTGCACCAGGCCGCAGGCCTGGCAGCGAACGACTTCGCGATTGGCCGGAGCGTTTTCCGGGATCCGGCCCGGTGCCTTCTGCAGTGTGCGTTGCGCCACGGCAGCTCCTTGCCCGCTAGACGGATAGTCCACCGGCGGCCGATGCTGGAGGAAATTCATCGAGGGAAGGCAATTCTGGCGCGCCGGCATTCTGCTCGGATGCAGCGTGTCTGTCAAGTGCCTTTTTGGGCAAATGCATCGTTTTGTCCCTCTCCCTTCTCCGGGCCGGCTGCCCTGCCCCGGGCGCCTTCCGGGCCGCTATCATAGACACCTCCGCTGTCGCCATCCGGCGACAGCGGGAGCCAGCAAGGCCGTATGGGCAGCTAATGTCGTTGCAATTGCTATGCCAAAGGAGACCTTCTGATGCCCACCCGCGAAGACGCCTGGCAACTGCTCTGTAGCTACACGCAGAACGAAAACCTGCGCCGCCACATGCTCGCCGTCGAGGCCTGCATGCGGCACTACGCCCGCCGGTTCCAGCAGGATGAGGAGCTGTGGGGGCTGGCCGGGCTGCTGCACGATTTTGACTACGAGCGCTGGCCCAACCACGAGCACTCGCCGAGCGCCGGCCACCCCATCGAAGGGGCGCGGATTCTGCGCGAACAGGGTTATCCCGAGGAGCTGGTGCATGCAGTGCTGGCACATGCCGACTACACGGGCGTGCCGCGGCTGAACCTGCTCGATCATGCGCTGTTCGCCTGTGACGAACTGGCCGGCTTTCTGGTGGCGTGCGCGCTGGTGAAGCCCGGCCGCAGCCTGCAGGAAGTGGACGTGGACTCGGTGCGGCGGAAGATGAAGGACAAGGCGTTCGCGCGCGGGGTCAACCGGGACGACATCGTACGCGGCGCGCAGGAGCTGGGGCTGCCGCTCGAGGAACACATCGCCAACTGCCTGGAGGCCATGCGGTCGGTGGCGGGCGTGCTGGGGCTTGACGGCCAGCCACGTTCGCCGGCAGCAGCTCCCTCTGCGGGCTGATCGGGCGCGTGCGTTCATGGCAGGACCGCCGGCGCAGGGCCGCCTCCTTCACTCAATCTTCATCGGCCGCCGGCGCGGCGACTTCAGCCGTTTTCGCCCAGGCTGCGATCCAGGTTGACCGCGGCGGTAATCAGCGCCAGATGCGTCAGCGCCTGCGGGAAGTTCCCCAGCGCCTCGCCCGAAGGACCCACCTGCTCGGCGTAGAGGCCGAGCGGGCTGGCATAACCGAGCAGGTTCTCGAACAGCAGCCGTGCCTGCTCGAGGCGATGGGGCTGCGTGCGGCCGGCACGGCAGAGCGCCTCGACCAGCCAGAAGCTGCAGAGCGTGAAGGCCCCTTCGTCGGTGGTGAAGCCGTCGGCGCCGTCGCCGGTGTGATAGCGCTTGAGCAGGTCGCCGGCCATCAAACCGCCTTCGGCGGTCGGCCGCATCAGTGCGGCCAGCGTCTCGAGCATCTGCGGATCGGTCGGCGAAACAAAAAAGACCAGGGGGAACATCAGGCAGGCGGCGTCGAGGCGGTCGGTGCCGTAGAACTGCACGAAGGCGCGGCGCGCCGGATTCCAGCCGCGGCTGTGCACTTCCTCGTAGATGGCATCGCGGGCCGCCCGCCAGCGCTCACGGTCGGCCGGCAGCGAACGTTTCTCGGCCAGACGCAGCCCGCGGTCCAGCGCCACCCAGCACATGACCCGCGAATGCACGTAATGCCGCTGGACGCCGCGTGATTCCCAGATGCCGCAGTCGGGCTGCTGCCAGCCGGTCACCAGCCAGTCCAGCAGGCGCCGCAGGTCCTTCCAGAGCCGGTCGGAGATGGGCTCGACGTGCTTGTTGAACAGGTAGATTGCGTCCATCAGCTCGCCGTAGACGTCGAGCTGGCGCTGGCGGAAGGCGTCGTTGCCGATGCGCACCGGGCGCGAACCGGCGTAACCGGCCAGATGGTCGAGGGTCTGTTCGGTGAGGTCGCGCCGGCCGTCGATGCCGTAGACCGGCTGCAGCGGGCCCGGTCCGGCCTCGGCACAGCGCTGCTCGATCCAGCGCACGAAGCGCACAGCCTCGTGGTGGAAGCCGATGCGCATCAGGGCATAGACGGTGAAGGCGGCATCGCGGACCCAGGTGTAACGGTAATCCCAGTTGCGGTCGCCCCCGGGAAATTCCGGCAGGGCCGCAGTGGGCGCCGCCACGATGGCCCCGGTGGGCTCGTAGGTGAGCAGCTTGAGCACCAGCGCCGAGCGGCGGACCATCTCGCGCCAGCGGCCGCGGTACGTGCATCCGGCCAGCCAGTGCCGCCAGTAGCGAACGGTGTGGTGGAAGAGTTCGTTCACTACCGCCGCAGTCGGCGACGGCGCGCAGCCCTGATCGGGCGGCAGGGTCTGCAGGACCAGCTCGAGCGACTGCCCCTCGGTGAGCACCGCGCGGGCGCGGGCAGCCCCTTCGGCCGGCTCGAGGGCCACCGAGGCGCTCAGGCCCAGCCGCAGCCCCGCGGCCTCGAAACAGACGCCGTGGGGCTCGCGGCGCAGCGTGTGCGGCTGGCGCGCGTAATCAAACGCCGGACGGCACTCGATCTCGAACGGTACGGCGCCGCGCAGCACGCGGATCCGCCGCACGACCAGATGTTCCCCACGCCAGGGCCCCCGCTGGCCGACAGGCATGAAATCCACCAGGTCGGCCATGCCGTCGGCGGTGAAGAAGCGCGTGATCAGTACATTCGTGTCGGGCCAGTAGAGCTGGCGGGAGCGGAACGGCACGGCCGGCGTGACACGAAACCAGCCGCCCCGCTGCTCGTCGAGCAGAGCGGCAAACACGCTGGGGGAATCAAAGCGCGGCAGGCACAGCCAGTCCAGCGTGCCGTCGGCGGCCACCAGCGCGGCCGTGTGGAGATCGCCGATGACGCCGTGCTGCTCGATCGGTCGCACGCCCATGCACGCTCGATCCGGCAGCCCTGCCGGGCCTTCTGCTAGACTGGCAGGGCCATGGAGATTCGCCCCGAAATTGTACAGCGCATCGCCGAGCTGGCTCATCTGGAGCTGAGTCCGGAGGAAATGGAGCGCTACGGGCAGCAGCTCGGGCAGATCCTGGGCTACTTTGCAAAGCTGAACGAGCTGGACGTCTCCGGTGTGGAGCCGCTGGCGCAGGTGCTGGCCGGCGGTACCGACCCGCTGGCAGCCTGGCGGGAGGATGTGGTCGCGCCGTCGGGATTGAGCGAGGAACTGCTCGCCGCGGCGCCCGACGCCCGACCGCCGTTCTTCCGCGTCCCCAGGGTGATCGAGCGCGAGCCATGAGCGTGCCGGAACGGTGGACGATCGCCCGGGTGCGCGCGGCGCTCGAGAGCCGGAAAATTTCCGCGCGCGAGCTGGTCGAGGAGTTCTACCGGCGCATCGGCGAAGCCAACCCCCGCCTCAACGCCTACCTGGCCCTGTGCCCCGAGCGCGCCTACGCGCAGGCCGATCGCGTGGACCGGATGGTGGCCGAGGGCACGCCGCTCCCACCGCTGGCCGGTGTACCGGTGGCGATCAAGGACGTGATTGCCACGCGGGGCGTGCCGACCACGTGCGGCTCGCGCATCCTGGAAAACTACCGCCCGCCCTACGACGCCACCGCCGTGGAACGGCTGGAAGCGGCCGGGGCGATCGTGCTCGGCAAGACCAACTGCGACGAATTCGCCATGGGCAGCTCGAACGAGAACTCGGCCTATGGAGCGGTGCGCAACCCGGTGGCGGAAGATCGCGTGCCGGGCGGCTCGAGCGGCGGATCGGCAGCGGCGGTGGCGGCGGGACTGGCGGTCGCCTCGCTCGGCACGGATACCGGCGGATCGGTGCGGCAGCCGGCGGCGTTCTGCGGGATTACGGCGCTGATGCCGACCTACGGGCGTGTCTCACGCTACGGACTGGTGGCGTTCGCCAGCTCGCTCGATCGTATCGGCCCGATGACGCTCACGGTGGCCGATGCCGCCGTTCTGCTGCAGGTGATGGCCGGCGCCGACGGGCGCGACTCGACCGCTGCGCCCGTGGCCGTGCCCGATTATGCAGCAGGCCTCGAGGAGCCGGTGGCCGGGCTGCGGCTGGGCGTGCCGCGGGAGTACTTCGGCGAAGGCCTCGATCCCGAGGTGCGTGCGCGCGTGGAGGAAGCCATCGCGCTGCTGGAGCGGCTGGGGTGCCGCCGTGTGGACCTGAGCATGCCGCACACCCCTTATGCGATTCCCACCTACTACCTGATCGCCACCGCCGAGGCCAGCTCGAACCTGGCCCGCTATGACGGTGTCCGGTACGGGCTGCGTGTGGAGGCCCCGACACTGGCCGAGATGTACCGGCGCACCCGCGGCCGCGGCTTCGGAGCCGAAGTGAAACGCCGGATCATGCTCGGCACCTTCGCCCTGTCGGCGGGCTACTACGAAGCCTATTACCTGCGGGCACAGAAGGTGCGGGCGCTGATTGCCCGCGACTTCCAGCAGGCCTTCACGCAGGCCGACCTGCTGGTGACGCCCACGACGCCGACGCCGGCCTTTCGCCTGGGCGAGCGCACCGAGGACCCGCTGGCAATGTATCTGGCCGATATCTACACGGTGACGGGTTCGCTGGCCGGCGTGCCGGGACTTTCGGTCCCCTGCGGGCGCACGCGCGAAGGTCTGCCCGTGGGGCTGCAAATTTTTGGCCCACCCTTCGGCGAAGCTCTCGTACTGCGGCTGGGCCGTGCCCTCGAGCGCGCCTTGGCTGCTTAGACACGTACCCCGCAGACGGCGTTGCCTGGCGGCCGGCGCTGGCCGATCATGAAAGCAGAGGCCCGGGTTGCCATGCTGCACATCCGTTCCAGCCAGCGCTTCTTCACCGAAGAGGAAGTTTCACGGCTGACCGGTATCTGCCTGGAGCATCTGCGCGGCCTGGTCGAGAGCCGGCATCTGGGGCTGCTGGTGCGCGCCGCGCGTGCCTCCGCCGGCCAGACGCGACGCCTGTTCACGCCGTCGGATCTGTTCGTGCTGGCGATGCTGGCGCCGCGCTGCGAGCACAGCACCTAGGGCCGTTTGCCGGCCAGGCCGGCCGGGGGTAAGCTGGCAAGCAAGGGGCCGGCAGACCCCATGCTGCGCCGTGCCGCCATTGCCGTCGTCCTGCTCGCCGCCTGGAGTTCTGCGGCAACTGCCCAGGCACCGCCGGCGAACGCTCCTGCACCGCAGGCCCCCTCCTCCCAGCGGCCCATCCGACTCATTCTCAAAGACGGCAGCGAGCAACTCGTCCGCACCTATCAGATCGTCGGCGACCGCGTGCGCTACTACAGCGTGGACCGATCGCAGTGGGAGGAGATGCCGGCGTCCCTGGTGGACTGGGAGGCCACACGGCGGGCCGCGCAGAGCGGCGACGATCGCGCGGCACGGGCACTCGAACTGGCGCGTGAGGTGGACCTGGCGGCGCGCCCGGGAAGCCTCGACGTGGATGCCGGCCTGCCGCCGGGCGTCGAGATCCCCTCCGAGGAAGGTGTCTACGTCTGGGACGGCCAGCACCTGCAGCCGGTGCCGCAGGACCTTGCCGAGAGCCGGCTGAACAAGGGCCGCTTTCTGGCGCAGATCCTCTCGCCGGTGCCGGTGATTCCCACACGCTACACGATCCAGCTCAAAGGGGCGCACGCCAGCCTGCGCGTGCGCGTTCCCGAACCGAGCTTCTATCTACGGCGGGCGGCCGTGGGCGAGCCTTCGCTGCGGCTGATTCATGCGCGGGTACACGGGAGCCGGCGCGAGATCGAGTGGCTGAGCAACTACCTGGGTGCGCAGCGCACCGAGGCCAACGAGGTCCCGGTGCGCGTGGTCCGGCTGGGCCCGCGTCTCTACCGCATCGAGCCCGGGCAGGACCTGGCTCCCGGCGAGTACGTGCTGGCCGAGGTGGTTCCCGACCGCGGCCTGGACCTGGCGGTGTGGGATTTTGGCGTGGACCCGCAGCCGGCGGCGCCACCCAAACCGCACTGAGTCCGGGGCGGCCCCGCGGGGCCGCCCCGTCCCGGCACCTTAGCTTTCGGCTACAGCCCCCTGATCCTTGGTCAGCAGATCGAGCGCCGTGGCTCCCTCGGCGGCCAGCTCGGTGGGCACCACTTCGGGCTGCGGCACTTCGGTCAGCAGGCGGATGTTGCGGTAGAGGTGGAAGCCGGTGCCGGCCGGGATGAGCCGGCCGACGATGACGTTCTCCTTCAGCCCGCGCAGGTAGTCCACCTTGCCCGCAATGGCCGCCTCGGTGAGCACGCGGGTGGTCTCCTGGAAGCTGGCGGCCGAGATGAACGAGTCGGTCGAGAGCGAGGCCTTGGTGATGCCGAGCAGCATGGGCCGACCGGTGGCCGGGCGGCCGCCGGCGGCGATCACGCGCTCGTTCTCCTCGCGGAAGCGGAACTTGTCCACCTGCTCGTCGAGCAGGAAGCTGGTGTCGCCGACGTCCTCGACTTTCACCCAGCGCATCATCTGCCGGACGATCACCTCGACGTGCTTGTCGTTGATGTTGACGCCCTGCAGCCGGTAGACCTCCTGGATGGCGTTGACCAGGTAGGCCTGCGTGTACTTCTCGCCGAGGACGGCGAGCAGGTCGTGCGGGTCGAGCGGACCGTCAATCAACGGCTCGCCGGCGCGCACGCGCTCGCCTTCCTGCACGTTGATGTGGGCGCCGCGCGGCACCGAGTATTCCTTGACGGTGCGGCCGTCCTCGCTGTGGACGTAGATCTTGCGGCTGCCCTTGGTGACCTCGCCGTAGCGGACGATGCCGTCGATCTCGCTGATGACGGCGGCGTCCCGGGGCCGGCGGGCCTCGAACAGCTCGACCACGCGCGGCAGACCGCCGGTGATGTCCTTGGTGCGGGTGATCTCGCGCGGGATCTTCGCCAGCACGTCGCCGGGCTCGACGACGTCGCCATCGGCGACCATCAGGTGCGCGCGGGCCGGCATCAGGTAGCGTTTCTGGGCCCGGCCCGAGGCATCGCGGATGACGATCATCGGCTGGTACTTTTCCTCGCCGGGCGGCAGCGTGACGACGAGCTGGGACAGACCGGTGACGTCATCCACCTGCTCCTCGACCGTCACGCCGGGCACCAGGTCCTTGAACTGGACCGTGCCGCCCACCTCGGTGAGGATGGAGAAGGTGTAGGGATCCCACTCGACCAGGATCTGGCCGACCTGAACGGGATCGCCGTCGCGCACGCGCAACCGGGCGCCGTAGACGACATGGTGGCGCTCCTTTTCGCGCCCCTTTTCGTCCACGATCGCGATCAGACCGGAGCGGTTCATCGCGATCAGAGCATGGCCGCGTCCTTCGACGACCTTGAGGTCCACGTAGCGGGCAAAGCCGCTGTTCCGGGCCTCGATGCGCGACTGTTCGGCCACACGCGTGGCGGCACCGCCGATGTGGAAGGTGCGCATGGTGAGCTGCGTGCCGGGCTCGCCGATGGACTGGGCCGCGATGACGCCGACGGCCTCGCCCAGCTCCACCATGCGGCCCGTGGCCAGGTTGCGGCCATAGCACAGCGCGCAGACCCCGCGGCGCGATTCACAGGTGAGCACCGAGCGGATCTTGACGCGCTCGATGCCGGCCGCCTGGATGGCGTTGGCCAGCTCCTCGGTGATCTCCTGGTTGACGTCCACGATGACATTGCCTTCGTAGTCGCGGATGCGCTCGAGCGAGACGCGCCCGACGACGCGGTCGCGCAGCGGCTCGACCTCGACGCCGGCCTCGAGCAGAGGCTCGACCACGATGCCGTCGGTGGTGCCGCAGTCGTACTCGGTGACGATGACGTCCTGCGCGACGTCCACCAGCCGGCGCGTCAGATAGCCCGAATCGGCCGTCTTCAGCGCCGTGTCGGCCAGGCCCTTGCGGGCGCCGTGCGTCGAGATGAAGTACTGCAGCACGGTGAGGCCCTCGCGGAAGTTCGAGGTGATCGGCGTCTCGATGATTTCTCCCGAAGGTTTGGCCATCAGCCCGCGCATGCCGCTGAGCTGGCGGATCTGCTGCTTGGAGCCGCGGGCGCCCGAATCGGCCAGCACGTAGACCGGATTCAGCACGCCCTGCCGGTCCTGTTCCTCCATGGCCTTGAACATCTCGTCGGCCACCTTCTCGGTGACCTCGCCCCAGATGGCGATGACCTTGTTGTAGCGCTCGCCGTTGGTGATGGCGCCGTCCAGGTACTGCTGCTGCACCTTGACGACCTCGCGTTCGGCCGCCTCGACCAGCCGGGCTTTGCTGGCCGGGATCAGCATGTCCTCGATCCCGATCGAGATGCCCGAGCGGGTGGCGAAGGCGAAGCCGAGCGCCTTGAGCTCGTCGAGCAACTGCACGGTCGTCTCCAGCCCGAAGCGCAGATAGCAGTACTGCACCAGGAGCTGGATGCCCTTCTTCTTGAGCAGGCCGTTGATGAACGGCATGCCCTCGGGCAGGTGGTCGTTGAAGATGACCCGGCCGACGGTGGTGTTCAGGAACTGCCGCTCGACCCGGATGGGCTCGGTGTGGAGCACGTCCTGATCGTCGTAGGCGGTGGTGAGGTCGATGACCTCGCCGGTGTAGCGGAAGCGGATCGGGGTGAGCAGCTCCACCTCGCCGGCTTCCAGCGCCAGCAGAACCTCTTCGGTGGACCCGAAGGCGCGGCCCTCACCGCGGGCATTGGGCCGGGCCTTGGTCAGATAGTAGAGCCCGAGCACCATGTCCTGCGTTGGCACGGCCAGCGGCGTGCCGTTGGCCGGCGAGAGGATGTTGCGCGAGCTGAGCATCAGCACCTGCGCTTCGATCTGCGCCTCGGGCGAGAGCGGGATGTGCACGGCCATCTGGTCGCCGTCGAAGTCGGCGTTATAGGCCGGGCACACCAGCGGATGGATCCGGATGGCCTTGCCCTCGATCAGCACCGGCTCGAAGGCCTGGATGCCCAGCCGGTGCAGCGTGGGAGCGCGGTTGAGCAGGACGGGATGCTCGCGGGTGACCTCCTCGAGGATGTCCCACACCACCGGCTCCTGCCGCTCGACCATCTCCTTGGCCTGCTTGATGGTGGTGCAGTGCCCGCCGGCCTCGAGCTTGTGGTAGATGAACGGTTTGAACAGCTCGAGCGCCATGCGCTTGGGCAGGCCGCACTGATGGAGCTTCAGCTCGGGTCCGACGACGATGACCGAGCGGCCCGAGTAGTCCACGCGCTTGCCGAGCAGGTTCTGACGGAAGCGCCCCTGCTTGCCCTTGAGGGCGTCGGAGAGGGATTTGAGCGGGCGGTTGTTGGTGCCGCGCAGCACGCGGCCGCGGCGGCCGTTGTCAAACAGCGCGTCCACGGCCTCCTGCAGCATGCGTTTCTCGTTGCGCACGATCACGTCGGGGGCGCGCAGCTCGATGAGCTTCTTCAGCCGGTTGTTGCGGTTGATGACGCGGCGGTAGAGGTCGTTCAGATCGGAGGTGGCGAAGCGACCGCCGTCGAGCGGCACCAGCGGGCGCAGCTCGGGCGGCAGCACCGGGATGACGTCGAGCACCATCCACTCGGGCCGGTTGCCGCTCTTGCGGAACGCCTCGACGACCTTCAGCCGCTTGGCGTACTTCAGCCGCTTCTGCAGGCTGGGATCGGTCTTCATCTTCTCGCGCAGCTCTTCGCTCAGCCGCTCCACGTCCACGCGCCGCAGCAGCTCCTTGATGGCCTCGGCGCCCATGCCGGCGCGGAAGCGCCCGGCGTACTCGCGCTGCAGCTCCCGGTAGCGCTGCTCGTCGAGCAGCTCACGCTCTTTGACCGGCGCGTCGCCCGGATCGATCACGACGTGGGTCTCGAAGTAGAGGATGCGCTCGAGATCGCGCATGGAGATGTCCAGCAGGTAGCCGATGCGGCTGGGCACCCCCTTGAAGAACCACACATGCGAGCAGGGCGAGGCGAGCTCGATGTGGCCCATGCGTTCGCGACGCACCTTGCTGAGCGTCACCTCGACGCCGCACTTGTCGCAGATGACGCCCCGGTGCTTCATCCGCTTGTACTTCCCGCACAGGCATTCCCAGTCCACGATGGGGCCGAAGATGCGCGCGCAGAACAGGCCGTCGCGCTCGGGCTTGAGCGTGCGGTAGTTGATCGTTTCCGGCTTGGTCACCTCGCCGTGCGACCAGGACCGGATTTTTTCCGGACTGGCCAGGCTGATCCGAATCGAGTCGAAATCGGTGATCTGGCTGGCCCGGTCATAGGGGCTGCTTCGATACAAGGCCGTTCCTCCCCTCCCGGAATTCCGGGAATGAAACCCTTCTGCGCGGTCAGTCGGCCGCGGATTCGCGCGGCTTCTGCCGCTTCATCAATTCCACGTCCAGGCAGAGCGCCTGCAGCTCGCGCACCAGCACGTTGAACGATTCCGGCACGCCCGGCTCGATGCCCGGCTCGCCCCGGACGATGGCCTCGTACATCCGGGCGCGCCCGTAGACGTCATCGGACTTGCAGGTCAGCAGCTCCTGCAGGGTGTGTGCGGCGCCGTAGGCCTCGAGCGCCCACACCTCCATCTCGCCGAAGCGCTGCCCGCCGAACTGCGCCTTGCCGCCGAGCGGCTGCTGCGTGATCAGCGAATAGGGGCCGATCGAGCGGGCATGGATCTTGTCGTCCACCAGGTGGGCCAGCTTCATCATGTAGATGTAGCCCACCGTGACCGGCTGATCGAAGGGCTCGCCGGTCATGCCGTCGTAGAGAATCGTCTTGCCCGATTCGGGCAGGCCGGCACACTTCAGCAGGTGGCGAATCTCGCTCTCGCGGGCACCGTCGAAGACCGGCGAGGCGATGCTGATGCCGTTGCGGTAGCTGCGGGCCAGCTCGATCAGCTCGCTATCGGAGAGCTCGGCCAGCGAGGCCCAGGCCGCCGTGGGCCCGAAGACTTCCTTGAACCACCGGCGCAGCGCCTCGGCCCGCACACCGTCATCGAGCAGCCGGGCCACCTGACGGCCAAGTTCCTTGGCGGCCCAGCCCAGATGGGTTTCGAGGATCTGGCCGACGTTCATGCGCGAGGGCACGCCGAGCGGATTGAGGACGATCTCGACGGGCGTGCCGTCGGGCAGATAGGGCATATCCTCTTCGGGCACGATCTTGGCGATGACGCCCTTGTTGCCGTGCCGGCCGGCCATCTTGTCGCCGACCGAGAGCTTGCGCTTCATCGCGATGTAGACCTTGACGACCTTGATGACCCCCGGCGGCAGCTCGTCACCGCGGGTGAGCTTCTCCTCGCGCTCGCGATAGATGCGCTTGATGACCTCGATCTGCCGCGTGGTCATCTGCTCGATCTCGTCGATCTTCTCGGGCAGCTCGGGGTCCTTCTCGGTCAGCCGCAGCCGCTTGAGGTTCCGGGCCGAAATGTCCTTGATCAGATCGGCCGTCAGCACCGTGCCCCTGGTGAGCAGCCGCTTGTTGGTCTTCTCGTCGTGCAGATCGGCGGCGAGCTTCTTCCCGCCGAGCAGCGCCGTGAGCCGCTTCAGGCGCTCCTCGGTGAGGATGCGGATTTCATCCTCCAGGTTCCGGCGCAGGCGGGCGATCTGTTCGGCCTCGATGGCGCGATGGCGTTCGTCCTTCTCCTCGGCCCGGCGGCAGAAGATCCGCACATCCACGACCGTGCCCTCGATGCCGGGCGGGCAGTAGAGCGAGGCATCGCGCACATCGCCGGCCTTCTCGCCGAAGATGGCGCGGAGCAGCTTTTCCTCCGGCGTCTGGGTCGTTTCGGCCTTGGGCGTCACCTTGCCGACCAGAATGTCGCCGGGCCGCACGGTGGCACCGATGCGGATGATGCCGCTCTCGTCGAGATTGCGCAGGTAGCTCTCGCTGATGTTGGGGATATCGCGGGTGATCTCCTCGGGTCCGAGCTTGGTCTCGCGGGCCTCGATCTGCAGCTCCTCGATGTGGACCGAGGTGTAGTAGTCCTCTTTGACCAGCTTTTCGCTGACGATGATGGCGTCCTCGAAGTTGTAGCCGCGCCAGGGCAGAAACGCCACCAGCACGTTGCGGCCGAGGGCCAGCTCGCCGCGGTCGGTGCAGGGTCCGTCGGCCAGCACCTGGCCCTGGCGGACGCGGTCGCCCGGGCGCACCAGCGGCTTCTGGTTCAGGCAGGTGTTCTGGTTGGACCGGCGGAACTTGACCAGCGGGTAGATGTCGGAACCCACCTCGCGGCTGAGTACGCCGGAGTGGTCCGACTCCATGCGGACGATGATCCGCTCGCTGTCGACCTGGTCCACGATGCCGTCGCGGCGGCACAGCACGACGGCGCCGGAATCGCGTGCGGTGACGCGTTCCATGCCGGTGCCCACCAGCGGCGCCTCGGCACGGATCAGCGGCACCGCCTGCCGCTGCATGTTCGATCCCATCAGCGCGCGGTTGGCGTCGTCGTTCTCGAGGAACGGAATCAGGCTGGCCGCCACCGAGACCAGCTGCTTGGGCGAGACGTCAATGAAATCCACCTCGTTGCGGTGCTTGAGGACGAAGTTGCCGGCCTGGCGGCAGTTGACCAGCTCGGTCAGAATCCGCCCGCGTTCGTCGAGCGGCGCGTTGGCCTGGGCGATGACGTAACGATCTTCCTCCCAGGCCGAGAGATAGAAGCAGTAGGGTTCCCAGAGGATGCGGTTGCGGCGCAGCTCGGCATTGAGGGCCTCGACCTTCTCGCGCTCGACAATGTCGCCGGCCTTGAGGTCGCTGTCACCGGGATTGAGCACGCGCACGTAGTCCACCACGCGCCCGTCGCGCACCTTGCGGTAGGGCGATTCGATGAAGCCGAACTCGTTGATGCGCGCATAGCAGGACAGCGAGCTGATCAGCCCGATGTTGGGACCTTCGGGCGTCTCGATGGGGCAGATGCGGCCGTAGTGCGTGGGGTGTACGTCCCGCACCTCGAACCCGGCCCGCTCGCGCGACAGCCCGCCCGGGCCCAGGGCCGACAGACGCCGCTTGTGCGTGATCTCGCTCAGCGGGTTGGTCTGGTCCATGAACTGGCTCAACTGCGAGCTGCCGAAGAACTCGCGGATGGCGGCGATGACCGGCTTGGCGTTGACCAGCTCCTGCGGCATCGCCGTGGCCATTTCCTGGTAGACGGACATCTTTTCCTTGGTCGCCCGCTCCATCCGCACCAGGCCGATGCGGAACTGATTCTCGAGCAGCTCGCCGACGGCCCGCACCCGCCGGTTGCCCAGGTGGTCGATATCGTCCACGGTGCCGATGTTGCGCCGCAGCTTCAGCAGGTACTTGATGGCGGCGACGAAATCGGCCGTGTCGAGCGTGCGCTTGTCGAGCGGGGTATCGAGACCGAGCTTCGTGTTGAACTTCAGCCGGCCGACACGGCTGAAATCGTACTTGCGCGGGTTGAAGAACATCTCCTGAAACAGCGCCTGCGCCGTTTCGAGTGTCGGCGGGTCGCCCGGTCGCAGCTTCCGGTAGATCTCGATCAGAGCCTCGCGCTGTGTGCGCAGCGTGTCCTTTTCAAGGGTGCGGCTGAGGACGACGCCGACCTCGTCCCGCTCGGGGAAGAACACGTCGATCTCGGCCACGCCGGCCTGCTGGAGCCGTTCCCAGAGTTCGGGCGTGATGGGACGGTTGGACTCGACCAGCAGCTCGCCGGTCTGGCGGTGGACGACGTCGGCCACGCTGTAGGCACCTTCGAGTTCGGCCGGGCTGACGCGCACCCGCTCGACCCGCGCGCGCACCAGCTCGCGGTAGACGGCCTCGGTGATCTTGCGGTGGGCCGGCACCAGCACTTCGCCCGTGCGCGGGTGCAGGATTTCATGCTGCAGCTTGCGGTCGAGCAGGCCCTCGGAGAGATTCCACCACAGCCCGTCGGAGTCGAGCGTGATCCGCTCGACCCGGTAGAAGGCGCGCAGAATCTCCTCGTTGCTCTTCATGCCGAGGGCGCGCAGGAACACCGTGCCCAGGAACTTGCGCTTGCGGTCAATCCGCACATAGAGCAGGTTCTTCGTGTCGTACTCGAACTCGACCCAGGAGCCGCGGTAGGGGATGATCTTGCCGAGGAAGTAGGTGCGGTTGTTGGCCGTCTCGTAGAACACCCCGGGCGAGCGGTGGAGCTGGCTGACGATGACCCGCTCGGTGCCGTTGATGATGAAGGTGCCGTTGTCGGTCATGAGCGGGATTTCGCCGAAGTAGACCTCGTGCTCCTTCATGTCGCGGAACACCCGGGCCCCGCTTTCCGGGTCGCGGTCGTAGGTGGTGAGCCGAATGGTGACCCGCAGCGGCGCCGAGTAGGTCATGCCGCGCTCCCGGCACTCGACCTCGTCGTACTTGAGCTGCAGTTTCACCGGATCGCCGCACTTGTGGCAGAAGGTGGGCGTGTTCTTGTTGAAGGCGCCGCAGCGCGGACAGATCACGTCGCCCACACGATAGGGATCGGTCACCACCGAGCCGCCACACTGATGGCAGGTCTTGCGCAGGTGGTGCAGGCCCTTCAGGTAGCCGCACTTGCACTCCCACTGGCCGATCGAGTACTCGACGAACTCGAGCTGGGCCAGCCCACGGAAGTCCTGAATGGGGAAGATCGAATTGAACACCGCCTGCAGCCCCACGTCCTCGCGCTCGCTCGGCAGGCGGTCCATCTGCAGAAACCGCTCGTAGGACTTCTTCTGCACCTCGATCAGGTTCGGAATGGGCAGCGAGGTGCGAATGCGCGAGAAATCCAGCCGTGGAGTTTCCACGGGCGGACGGTTACCGTTGTTCTGACTCATGCTGATTCCCCCCTGCGCGGGTGCGCCCGGCCTCTGCCGGCAACAATGTGCGGGCACACCCCGACCGTGTACGGTTGCTCAACGTTCGGGTGCACGCGCCCGCTACTTGATTTCGACCTTGGCGCCGGCTTCCTCAAACTTTTTCTTAATGGCCTCGGCCTCTTCCTTCGACACGCCCTCCTTGATCGTCTTCGGGGCGCTGTCGACCAGGTCTTTTGCTTCTTTCAGGCCGAGGTTGGTCACTTCGCGGACCGCCTTGATGACATTGATCTTATTCGGCCCGACGTCGCTCAGGACCACCGTAAACTCTGTCTTCTCCTCCGCCGGGGCTGCCGGTCCGGCTGCCGCCGGAGCTCCAGCCACGACCACCGGCGCGGCTGCCGCGGCCGAGACGCCGAAGGTCTCTTCCATCTTCTTGACCAGTTCGGCTGCCTCGAGCAGCGTCAGGCTCTTGATTTCCTCCAGAATGGTTTCCACCTTGCTTGCCATTGCCCGGTTCTCCTTCTCGCTACGATTGTGCGAACTTCTCGGCCTTTACGGCCTCCTGCACCGCCACGGCCAGTCCGCGGGGGACTCCGGCGAGCGCCTGTGCCAGCCGCGCCGCCGCGCTCCGCAGCAGGAACGCAATGCGTCCCAGCAGCTCCTCGCGCGAGGGCAGTTCGGCCAGCGCGGCAATTTCTTCGACCGAAACCACACGGCCTTCGACGACGCCGGCCCGGAACTGCAGGGCGGGAATCTCACGGGCGAGCCGGGTCAGCGTGCGGGCCAGCGCCACCGCATCGGCCGCGGTGTAGGAAATGGCATTGGGTCCGGTCAGCCCTTTCAGGATGCGCTCGGCCGGCGTACCGGTGGCGGCGCGCTCGGCCACCGAATTCTTGATCACCCGGTAGCGCCCGCCAGCACTTTCGACGGCCCGCCGCAGCTCGGTCTCCTCCTGCACCTTGATCCCCTGGAAGGTGGTCAGAATGACCGTGGAGACGTGGGCCAGCTCCTGGCGGAGTTGCTCGGCTTCCTGCTGTTTTTCCCTGCGCGTCTTCATCGCTGCCCTCTCACGCCGCCACTGCCAGCGCCTGCTCGACCTCGGCCGGATCAATCACGATCCCGGGCCCCATGGTCGAGCTCAGGGTGATCTTCTGGATGTATTTTCCTTTGGCCGCAGCCGGTCTGGCCTTCCAGACCGCCGCCAGCAGTGCCCGGGCATTGTCCACCAGCTTTTCCGCCGGAAAGCTGATCTTCCCGATGGGTGCGTGGACGATGCCGGTTTTGTCCACGCGAAATTCCACCTTGCCCGCTTTGATTTCCTGCACGGCACGCGCCACGTCGAAGGTCACCGTGCCGGTCTTCGGGTTGGGCATCAGGCCCCGGGGACCCAGAATCTTCCCCAGCCGGCCCAGCGATTTCATCATATCGGGCGTGGCTACGACGGCGTCAAAGTCGGTCCAGCCTTCCTGAATTTTCTGGACCATCTCCTCGCCCCCGGCGGCATCGGCCCCGGCTTCGAGGGCCTCCCGCACTTTCTCGCCGGAAGCAATGACGAGCACGCGTTTGGACTTGCCGAGCCCGTGCGGCAGCACCACCGTGCCCCGTACCATCTGATCCGACTGTTTCGGATCCACACCGAGATTGATGGCCATCTCCACGGTTTCGTCGAAGCGGGCGAAGCGGGCCTTCTGCAGCAGCGCCACAGCCTCGGGCAGGCTGTAGGGCCGCCGCTCGACCATCTGTCGGGCCCGTTCGATGTTCTTCCCCACGCGGCTGCTCATGGTCGGCCTAGCCCTCCACGACTTCGATGCCCATGTTGCGCGCCGTGCCCATCACGGTGCGCATGGCGGCTTCGAGACTGGTCGTATTGAGGTCCCGCAGCTTGATGCGGGCGATCTCCTCGATCTGCTTCCGGGTCACCCGGCCCACCTTGACGCGGTTCGGTTCCGCCGAACCTTTGGCAATGCCGGCGGCGCGCTTGAGCAGCTCCGAGGCGGGTGGCGTCTTCTGGATGAAGGTGAAGCTGCGGTCATTGTAGATGGTCACCAGGACGGGAATGATCAGGCCCTCGGGCTCCTTGGCCGTCCGCGCATTGAACTGCTTGCAGAACTCCATGATGTTGACCCCGTGCGGGCCGAGCATGGTCCCGACGGGCGGAGCCGGCGTCGCCTTGCCGGCCGGAAGCTGCAGCTTGACCTGCGCAACGACTTTCTTGCCTCGCGGTGCCGGTGCTGCCATGGTGGGTCGCTCTGCCTCCGCTTGCGCCTGCGCTCAGGCGATTTTCTCCACCTGGGTGAAATCCAGTTCCACCGGAGTGGAACGACCAAAGATGGTGACGGATACCTTCAGCGTATTGCGGTCCGGATTCACTTCCTCGACCACGCCGGTGAAACTGGCAAAGGGGCCTTCGATGATCCGCACCTGCTCGTTGCGCTCGAAGGTCATCTTCGGGCGCGGCCGCTCGGCGGGCGAAGCGGCGCGGTTGAGGATTTCCTGCACCTCTTCCTCGCTGAGCGGGGTGGGATGCTGGCCCGAACCGACGAAACCGGTCACCCAGGGGGTCGAACGCACCACATGCCAGGTGTGGTCGTCCATGTCCATCTCCACCAGCACGTAGCCCGGATAGCACAGGCGGCTGGTGGTCACCTTCTTGCCGCCGCGCACCTCGACCACCTCCTCGGTCGGGATGACGATCCGGCCGATGCGGTCCTCGAGTCCGAAGGCGCGGGCGCGGCCCTCGAGGCTCTCCTTGACCTTTTTCTCAAACCCCGAGTAGGTGTGGATGATGTACCACTGCTTGGCCATGAAGGCTATCTCGCCGTCTAGTGCCGGTAATGTTTCAGCAACCACTGCATTCCGTAGCCGAGTGCGGTATCGGTGATCCAGAAGAACAGCGCAAAGAAGCCCACGGTCACCGCCACTACCAGCGTCGTCGTGTAGACCTCGCGCCAGCTCGGCCAGGTGACCATGCGGAGCTGGTTGCGGGTCTCGCGCAGAAACTGCACGGCTCGCTGCCAGCTCCGGCCCACGCCGGCCGTCACGGCGGCCGGACCGCGGTGCACCATCTGCTCTTCGCGTAGCTTTGCCGCCTCGGCCATCGCTCCTCAGCCTCTACGTCCACCGGCAGGCTCTGGCAGGGGAGGAGGGATTCGAACCCCCACATCCGGTTTTGGAGACCGGCGGTCTACCGTTGAACCTACTCCCCTGTGCTGCCGGACCGCTGCCGGCCTGCACGGCGCCGGCCGGCGCGCTCACTTCACCTCCCGGTGCACGGTATGGCGACGGCAGTACTTGCAAAATTTCTTCAACTCGAGCCGCTCGGTGTGCTTCTTCCGGTTCTTCGTCGTGCTGTAGTTGCGATTTTTGCACTCGCTGCACTGCAGTGTGATGATCTCGCGCATCGCCGTTGCTCACCCTGCCCGGCCTCCGGCTCTTCTGGAGCGGGGGACGGGATTCGAACCCGCGACCATCGGCTTGGAAGGCCGAGACTCTACCGCTGAGTTACCCCCGCCCAGCGCTCCGGATCCGCTTCTCATGGAGCCTGGGACCGGGATCGAACCGGTGACCTCGTCCTTACCAAGGACGCGCTCTGCCGACTGAGCTACCCAGGCAGCATCAGGCTGCCCAAGAATCGTTCTCCTGGCCGTCCGCATGGCTGGTGGACGGGGGAGGATTCGAACCTCCGTAGCCCGCAAGGGGCGGCAGATTTACAGTCTGCTGGTTTTAGCCACTCACCCACCCGTCCGGGTGCGCGCAGTGTGCGCGCTCTGGCAGACACCAGCGCCCGCCGCCACACATCTGCTGTTGCTGGGAACCCGTTCACTCGAGGCACAGAGCTGTTGCGCGCCTTCCCTCAGCTGGCGGAGGGATTTGAACCCCCGACCCTCTGATTACAAATCAGATGCTCTACCGCTGAGCTACGCCAGCGCAGACGGAACCACCAGCAGTGTAGCACTGCCCGAGAACCAATGCAACCCTCGCCCGGAGCCGGGTTCCCTTCTGCCTACCCTCCGGTGGGGTTGCGGCGGAGGTACCGCCACGGATTTACAGGGGTGTTGTTGATCCGCACCTCGTAATGCACATGCGGCGCCGTTGCGCGCCCGCTCACCCCCGCATAACCGATCACGTCTCCGGCGGTCACCGGCGCTCCTTCGCGGGTATTGAATCCGGAAAGGTGCGCGTACCAGGTGCTCAACCCGCCGCCGTGATCGATGATGACCAGCCGCCCGTAGCCTTCTCGCCAGCCGGCGAACACGACCACCCCGTCGCCCGTGGCGCGCACGGGTGTGCCCAGACGGGCAGCGATATCCACACCGGTATGAAACGCTCCCTCACCGCTGAAGGGATCCAGACGCTGGCCAAATCCGCCGGTGATGCGGCCGAGCAGCGGCCACAGCGAAGGCAGATAGGGCAGGCCGATCGCCGCGGCCGGCATCAGTTCGAGCGAGGCCCGGTCCAGTTGCACCCGCCGGGCATTGGCGACGAGAAAATGAAACTGCTCGAGGCTGGACTCGAATCTGGACGTCGTCGGCTCGGACCCGGCCGACGTAAACGGCGAATTGGGCCAGCGCACGATTCCATAGGTCATGGCGACCTCGGTCGCCAGCGACTGCAGGGAGGAAAGTTGCTGGGTGGCATCCTTGGCCTGCGCCTGCAGTTGCACGTACTGCTGCTTGAGGTGCGTCTCCTCACGCCGCAGCGCGTTGTAATTGGCCACCTTGAGCAGCATGCGCGTGTAGGAGCCGACCGCCGCAACCACCGTCACGGCTCCCATGACTGCCAGCGCGCCCACCAGTTGCACGACATAGGCGGGCACGCGGAGCCGGTGAACGACCCGCGCATCACTCGAGGCCAGGTAGAGCGTATAGAAGCGCCGCTTCATCACCTGCCCGAAACGTGCTGTGTTTTGCAAACTACCCAAACGGCCGGTCAGCTACGCCCGCCGCGGGCAAACACAAAGAAAAAAGCCCGTCTGGACCGCAAGCCTCGGTCCGCGACGTGCGCGAGTGTACGCAGTTCCACCCGGCCTGTCAACACCCCTGTGCGCCGGAGGGCAGCCGGCCCAACCGTTGCCCGGCCATTTCCGCCGATGCTAGCATGACCACCCGGCCAGCCCCTGCAGGCCGCAAGCGCACAGCCGGGGCCTTCTGGGGCATGGCGGTCCACAGGCCTGCAGCAGAGCACCAGACGGCAGGAGGAAACATGATTTCCCTGACGGGCAAGGCAGCATTGATCACAGGCGGTTCACGCGGTATTGGGGCTGCCACCGTCAAGCTGTTTGCCCAGGCCGGGGCCGATGTCGTCTTCAGCTACTACCGCAGCCGCGACGCAGCCCGGCTGGTGCAGCAGGAGGCTTCCAAGCACGGCACGCGGGTCGAGTGCCTGCGCGCTGACCTGCGCTCGAGCGAGCAGGCCCGGCGCCTGGTGGCGTTCGCCCTCGAACAGCTCGGCAAGCTCGACATCGTCGTGGCCAACGCCGGCGTCTGGAACGCCGAGCCGCTGCCCATCGAGAAGCTGACCGAGCGCGACTGGGACGAGATGATGCGGGTCAACCTGAAAAGTGTCTATGCGGTGGTGCACCATGCGGTCCCCACGCTGATGGCCCAGCGCTCGGGGCGGCTGATCCTGGTCAGTTCCACCGCTGGACAGCGCGGCGAGGCCTTTCATTCGCACTACGCGGCAACGAAAGGAGCCATTATCAGCTTCACCAAGTCGCTGGCAACCGAGCTGGCCCCGCACAACATCCTGGTCAACTGCGTGGCGCCCGGCTGGGTGGACACGGACATGTCGCGGCCGGTGCTCGCCACGCGTGCGGGGCGGAAGTTCGCGGTCGGGCAGATTCCCCTGGGGCGCGTGGCCACGGCCGAGGAGATCGCCGGACCGATCCTGTTTCTGGCCTCGGATTTGGCCACGTTCATTACGGGCGAAATTCTGAACGTCAATGGAGGGGCGGTGTTGTGCGGGTGAACCGGGCTCTGGCGCTGGGGCTGCTGCTGGCGGTGGCCACACGCGCGGCAGCGCAGAGCCCGGAGCAGAGCGCGGCGCGTGCCCGCCAGCTCCTCGACACGATGATCGCAGCCCTGGGCGGGCCCGCTTACCTCAACGTCCGGGATCAAACCTGCCGCGCCCGTGCGGCCTTCTTCGGCCACTCCGGCGAGCTCACCAACTACGACGTCATCTTCGATCTCATCCTCTGGCCCGACAAAGAACGCATCGAATATTCCAGCAAGCGGAACATCATTGATGTCTTCAACGACGGTCACGGCTGGACCCTCGACCGGGCAGGGGTCAGCGAGCAGCCCCGGACGGCGATCGAGGACTTTCAGCGCGGCCTGCGGCGGGATCTCGATTACCTGCTCCGGTTCCGGCTGAAGGAGCCGGGGCTGGAGTTGCGTTACGGTGGGCCGGATCTGGTGGACCTGCAGGAAGCCGACTGGGTGGAAATCAACGACGCCGAACACCGGACGATCCGGATCGCCATCAACCGGACCACGCACCTGCCGCTGCGCGCGGTCTTCATCGAGCGCGACCCGGCCACCCACGAACGCACCGAGGAGGTCGAATACCTCTCGAACTACCAGCCTGTGCAGGGCATCCAGACGCCGTTCCAGCGCACCCGCCTGCGCAACGGGCAGAAGCTTTACCAGCTCTTCATCCGGTCCTGCCAGTACAACACTGGCCTGAGCCCTTCGCTCTTCACACGAGAGTCCCTCGAGCAACGCTGGGCCGAACTGGGCAGGCACCGGCACTGAGGCCGCCCGGGGGCTATAATGTCAGCCCGGGAGTCACTCCGGTGCCTCAGCCGATGCACGCGACCACCGTGCTGTGTGTCCGCCGGGATGGCCGCGTCGTCATGGCCGGCGACGGCCAGGTCACACTCGGCGAAACCGTGATCAAGCACAGCGCCCGCAAGATCCGGCGGCTGTTCAACGACCGCGTGCTGGCGGGCTTTGCCGGCAGCACGGCCGATGCCCTGTCGCTGTTCTCCCGCTTCGAGTCGAAGCTGCAGGAACAGCACGGCAACCTGGCGCGGGCCGCCGTCGAGCTGGCCAAGGACTGGCGCACGGATCGCTCGCTGCGCCATCTGGAGGCCCTGTTGCTGGTCGCCGATGCGAAGCAAACGCTGCTGCTCTCGGGCAACGGCGACGTCATCGAGCCCGACGACGGCATCAGCGCCATCGGTTCGGGCGGCCCGGTCGCGCTGGCGGCCGCCCGCGCTCTGGTCCGGCATACGCGGCTGTCGGCGCGCGAGATCGTCCAGGAAGCTCTCCGGCTGGCGAGCGAAATCTGCATCTACACCAACGCCAACTTCACGATCGAGGAACTGTGAACGGGAAAAAGGAAACTCTGGCCTACACCCCGGCCGGGCCTCCGGCAGACGAGCCCGAGCCGCTGCCCACCTTCGACGAGCTGACGCCACGGGAGATCGTGGCCGAGCTCGATAAGTACATCGTCGGCCAGACGGCTGCCAAGCGCGCTGTCGCGGTGGCCCTGCGCAACCGCGTGCGCCGCCAGCGGCTGGATCCGCAACTGGCGGAAGAAATCCTGCCCAAAAACATCCTGATGATCGGGCCGACCGGCGTGGGCAAGACCGAAATCGCCCGGCGCCTGGCCCGGCTGGCCGGCTGCCCCTTTGTCAAGGTCGAGGCGTCGAAATACACCGAGGTAGGCTACGTCGGCCGGGACGTGGAGTCCATGGTGCGCGACCTGGTCGAAGTCGCCATTGACATGGTGCGCGAGGAAAAGCTCGACGAGGTGGCCGAACGTGCCGAGCAGGCAGCCGAAGAGCGCCTGCTGGACCTGCTGCTGCCGGGCTCGGCCGAGGCCGCCAGTGATCCGGCCCGGGCCGAACAGGCAGCCCGCACCCGGGAAAAGCTTCGCGCCCAGCTCCGCGAGGGCAAGCTCGACCAGCGCATCGTCGAAGTCGAAGTGCGTGAACGCACGATGCCCGCCTTCGAGATCATCACCAACCAGGGCATCGAGGAAATGGACATCAACATCAAGGACATGCTGTCGAGCTTCTTCGGCCAGGTCAAAAAGAAGCGCAAGATGACTGTCGCCGAAGCGTTCGAGTATCTGGTCCAGGAGGAAGAAAACCGGCTTATTGACATGGACCAGGTGACGCGCATTGCCACCGAGCGCGCCGAGCAGATGGGCATCATTTTTATTGACGAGATCGACAAGATCGCCGGGCGCGAATCCGGCCACGGGCCCGACGTCAGTCGTGAGGGCGTGCAGCGCGATCTGTTGCCCATCGTCGAGGGCACCACCGTCAACACGCGCTACGGCATGATTCGCACCGACCACATCCTGTTCATCGCTGCCGGTGCCTTCCACGTCACCAAGCCCTCCGACCTGATCCCCGAGTTGCAGGGACGCTTTCCGATCCGGGTCGAGCTCAGCCCGCTGACCGAAGAGGATTTCATCCGCATCCTGACCGAACCGAAAAACGCCCTGATCAAGCAGTACGTGGCGCTGCTCGAGACCGAAGGCGTCAAGCTGCAGTTCACCGACGACGCCATCGCCGCCATTGCCCACTACGCCGCAGTGGTGAACGAGCAGACCGAAAATATCGGAGCCCGGCGCCTGCACACGGTCCTCGAGCGCGTGCTGGAGGAAATCTCCTTCGAGGCGCCCGAGCTGCGGCGGAAGACGGTGAAGATTGACGCCGCCTACGTCGAGAAGCAGCTCGCCGAAATCGTCAAGGATCAGGACCTGAGCCGGTACATTCTCTGACCGCCTGTGTCGGCACTGGGCCTTCCTCCCCGGCAGCTTCCGAGCCTTGCACTCTGGCCGCTCCTGGGGGCGCTGCTGGCAGGCTGTGCGGCGCCGGCTCCGCCCCGGCCCCGCGAGTCTTTTCGGCCTGCGGCCCCCGAACGGCTTCAGGCGAGGCAGATCGGCTGGACGGTCGAAGTCCGGTGCAGCCTGCCGGCCGCCGATCGCAAAGCTGAGCCCACCGCGCCCGCCCGGCGCATTCTGCTGTATCGCAGCTTCATCGCACCCGGCCAGCCCGTGCCGGGTCCACCCGAGCAACCCGTGCAGACACTTGCCACCGGTGAAAACCTCAGCCGTGTGGTTTTGCGCGACTCGATCGCCCCCGAGCACGTGGGCCAGAACGTGGCCTACTGGGTGCGGCTCTCTGAGGGAGATGCGATTTCCGCCCCGGCCGGCCCGCTGGTTCTGACGGTCGCACCGCCGCCTGCGGCACCGACCGAACTCGAAGCGCGCGTCGAATCGGCTGGCGTCGTTTTGCACTGGAGTGCGCCCTCGCCGCTGCCGCCGTCATCGCAATTCGTGATTTACCGTCAGGAATCAGGTCCCGAGCCGATCACCGAACCCACAGAAATCGGGCAGACGACAGCGCCGTCATTCACCGACAGCTCCGTGCATCCCGGCCAGCGGTATCGCTACACGGTGCGGGTGCGCCAGCCGGTCGGCAACGGCTGGATCGAATCGGCCGACTCGCCTGCGGCCGAACTGTTTCTGGCAGGGTGGCCGGCGCCGCAGCCGGTGCGCGGGCTGACGGGTGTCGTTACATTGCTTCCCGACGGGCGGCTGGCGGTGGATCTGTCCTGGCTGCCCGACGATCTGGCCCACCTGGCCGGGTACAACATCTATCGCAGCCTCGATCCCGACCAGCCCGGTCAGCGCTTGAATGCGCAGCCGGTGCTGGCGACCGCTTTCCGCGACAGCACTGTCGAACCCGGTCGGCAGTATTTCTACCGGGTGCGCGCGGTCAGCGATCGGGGTGAGGAAGGCCCGGCAGGGCCGCCGCTTCCCTTGCGGGTCAGCCGGGCGGAAAGCGACTGAACCGACAGCAGTGGTATTCTTTGCGCGCCCGGAGACACACTCCGGGCGCAGGAGCGTGGAATGAAACTTTGTCGCTTTGTGCTGCGGACGGGCAACGATGGCCGGATCCGCTGCGGTCAGCTCGAAGGCGATCAGGTGATCGAGCTCGACGACCTCTTCGAGACCCGCCGGCCCACCGGGCAGCGGTGGCCGATCGAAGCGGTGCGCCTGCTCGCCCCCTGCACGCCAAGCAAGATCGTCTGCCTGGCGCGCAACTACGGCCGGCACGCCGCCGAGCTGGGCAACCCGGTACCCACACAGCCGCTGATTTTCTTGAAGGCTCCTTCGGCCGTGATCGGTCCCGAAGAAACGATTCTCCTGCCGCCGGAATCCGCGCGTGTGGACTATGAAGGCGAGCTGGCCGTGGTCATCGGGCGCACCTGCACGCGCCTGGGGCCTCAGCAGCGCATCGAGGATTACATCGCCGGTTTCACGTGCCTGAACGACGTGACCGCTCGCGATTTGCAGAAGGCCGACGGTCTGTTCGGCCGCGCCAAGAGCTTTGACACGTTCTGCCCCCTGGGGCCCGTGCTGGCCACCGATCTGGACTGGCGCAAGGCGGTGGTGGAGACCTACGTCAACGGCGAACTCCGGCAGCGAGGTGCCACGACCGATATGCTGTTCCCGGTCGACGAGCTGGTGCGATGGATTTCGAGAATCATGACGCTGCTGCCGGGTGACGTCATTGCTACCGGAACTCCCGAGGGCGTCGGGTCGCTTGCGCCGGGCGATGTGGTCGAGGTCCGCATCGAAGGCGTGGGCGTGCTGCGGAATTCGGTGCGGGCGCGGGAGGCAGATTGAACAACCCTTCCATCGAACTCCCTGCAGCCGAACGATCGGCCGCACGGCCGGGGCCACTGCTGCAGTCTCTACTGGCCTTTTTCGCGCTGGCAGGGCTGTGGAATGCGATCGCACCGCTGCCGTTACGGCACATTTCACAGCAGGCGCTGTTCGGCTGGCAATCGCTGCTCTTCTTCAGCATCCTGGCATTTCTCGGCACCGGCTTCGGCCGTCTGACGGGTCTCGAGCCGGGCTGGACCGTACCGTTTCGCTTCGGAGAAACCATCGGTATACCGCTGGCGGTCGGAGCGGTGCTGGGTGTCGGCCTGGCCTTCGCGGACCGCTTCAGCCACTATGCGACGCTCCAGGCGCAGGCCGTCGGCGTGACGACGCTGCGTGTACCCATGCCGCAGGCACTGCTGCTGTATGCCCTGGCTGCTGTGTGTGCCGCCATCCTCTATCACGCCTTCCTCCTTCCCTTTGGTGTATGGCTGTTTTCGGTCCTGCTGCTTGGCCGGCGCTGGCAGAAACCCATCTTTTGGCTGGTTGCGGTGGCCACGGCTCTGCTTGAAGCCGTCTCCTGGGTGGGGCGGCTTTTCCCGCTGGCGCATCCGGCCATGCTGGCCGTCGCCGCAGCGGCCTTTGCGCTCAGCCTGATCGGCGCGTGGTGGTTCCGCAAATCGGGCTTGCTGGCACCCGTCATCCTGCGCCTGTCGGCGCGGCTGGTTTGGCATATAATCAGCTAGAGAACCTGCCCGGCGCATGGAGGCGTCATGAAAATTTTCCTCGACACGGCCAATCTCGAAGAAATTCGCCAGGCAACCGCACTGGGCGTACTCGACGGCATCACGACCAATCCCACGCTGGCGGCGCGGGAAGGCCGGCCGTTTCGCGAGCTGATTCTCGAGGCGTGCGAGCTGCTCAAGGGGGGTGTCGTCAACGCCGAAGTGGTTTCGACTGACACCGAGGGCATGCTCCGCGAGGCGCGCGAGCTGGCCTCCTGGCACCCGAACATCGTCGTCAAAGTGCCCATGACGCCGGCCGGTATCCAGGCCGTGCGGTTGCTGCGGGAGGAAGGGATTCGCACCAACGTGACGCTGGTGTTCTCGCCGGCCCAGGCGCTGCTGGCCGCCAAAGCCGGTGCCTATTTCGTCAGTCCTTTCCTTGGCCGGCTGGACGATATCGCGCAGAACGGACTGGGCCTGCTGGCAGAGATCGTGACCATCTACCGCAACTACCGCTTCTCCACACAGGTCCTGGCAGCTAGCCTGCGCCATCCCATGCACGTGGTCGAGGCGGCGCGCCTGGGGGCCGACATCGCCACCATGCCCTACAAGGTCTTCGAGCAGCTCTTCCGCCATCCGCTCACCGATCGTGGCCTTGAAGCCTTCCTGAAGGACTGGGAGAAGGCGCGCGGCGTGCTGGGAGAGATTGTGGAGCCGGCACCCACCCGCGGCGGATCGCGTTGAAGCTGGCACTGGCACACTGGCGCCTGGTGGGCGTGCTGGGGCTGGCCAGTGCGGCCGGCGCGCTGGCGCTGTTGCGCTCCCGCACGCCGGCCGATCCCCTGCAGCGCGAACGGGAACGGCAGCGGCGCCTGGCCCGGATCGGCCGGATCGTGGAAGGCACGGTGGTCGAGGTGATCGAACCGGCTGAAGCTGCCGGGGAACGGCGCAGCAGCCGGTGGGTCGTCTACCGTTACAGCATTGCCGGCGTTACCTATGAAGCGGCACAGGAAGTCGCCGACCCTGCACTCCCGCTGCTGAGCGGCCAGACGGCCAGCGTCCGCTATGATCCCGCCAATCCGGGCAACTCGATCCTGATCGCAGAGTCCTTTTCCGGAGCGCGTCCATGAGCCGTCAGACGCCGCAGGAGCCACCGGCGCACTCTTCGCAGGCCACCCGCAGTCCCCTCGAGGAGCTGCGCGAGCGCAATCGCCAGGCCGAGCAGACCGATCCAGCACGGCGCGAACGTCAGCACCGGGCCGGCAAGCTGCTGGCCCGCGAACGCATCGAGCTGCTGCTGGACCCGGGCAGCTTCGAAG